>Ga0208599_1000451_pt1 | contig 9653 bp, 13 predicted proteins | sample LakMenEpi17Aug12_FD_150706 | JGI IMG/M metagenome (GOLD analysis project Ga0208599, IMG submission 150706) | Freshwater microbial communities from Lake Mendota, WI - 17AUG2012 deep hole epilimnion (SPAdes) | ecosystem: Environmental > Aquatic > Freshwater > Lake > Epilimnion/Euphotic zone ... | reverse complement strand
GTCGGACAGCGAGATGAGCTGATCCTCGCCGGCGGCAGAGAAGTCGCACAAATACTCGCGAGAGAAGGACGTCTCGCTCATGTCCCGGCGCAGGCGCGCGATCTCGTCCTGGGCCAGGGCGTCGGTGTCGTAGACAGTGTAGAGAGCGGCATGCCAATCGGGCAGTGAGCCAGCGCGGAAATAGAGTTCGGAAAACAGGTTAACGCCGCTCGGTGTACCAATGAACAGCGCCCAGCCCTGGCGATCGGACAGCGCGGGCTGCAGAATATCCTGCCACACCTCAGGCTTGATCTGAGCCACCTCATCAATGACAACGCCGTCGAGGCGCACGCCCCTCAAAGCGTCAGGGTTGTCGCCGCCGAAGATGCGGATCGTTGCCTTGTTGTGCCGAAACGTAACCGACAATTCGCTTTCGTTGATCGCCACGGCCTCATAAACCAAAAGCGGCGCGAGGCGCTGCTTTAGCCTGGCCCAAGCGATGGTCTTGGCTTGCTTCAAGAACGGCGCGACGTAGACATAGTAAGGCAAATCCACCTGCGCCCGTAGGGCCGCATGGATCAGCTCCATGAGAGCGACCTCGGTCTTGCCGGCGCGGCGATGCAGGGCCAAGACCGTAAAACGCTTCTTGCTGCGATGGCACTCGGCCTGCCAAGCGCGGGGGTAATAGTTGAGGGCGACCTTAGTCTGAGCCATCAAGCACGCCCGTGTAGACGACCAACGACAGCGCCCCACCATCATGCCCTGAGATCGGTTGCGTGGCTTTGCCGTAGCCTCGATCAATAAGCTCTTTGATCGCGGCGACGCGTGTAGCCTCGTTGTCGCTTCCAGGCTGCTTGGTCAAGCCAGCAATGCGAGCAAGCTCAAAGACAGCTTCAGGACCGTATTGTCGAGCAAGCTCTTTGATCTCAACGGTGGCCTTGTTCGGAATGCCTTTTCTGCGCCCGCTGTTAGCTGGGCGTGGCGTTCCAGGCTGTGGTCCTCTGGCGCCCATAGAAAATTCTAATTTCTGCTTTTCGCCGTCTTCGCCGAAGCCTTGAAGGCCGCAGCGGTCGGCGCTCCTTTTGACCCTGGCTTACGCATTGTCTCGCCGGAGCCTGCTTTGATGCGGGCTCTTTTAGCGTTGATGTTTGCGTACAGTCCGGGCTTTGCCATGTAACAGCCGTGCCTCCCTATTGCGGCGGAATTGGGGCAGTGACGGCAGACACGTCAGGGACTAGGGCGGTCAAAACCGTAAAGCCCCAAGCGGCCCAAGCGGGAAGCTGCGCGCCGATCCAAAGCAGTGCGCCAAGGAGCAGGGTGCCAAGCACGGTGAAACCGGGTGGTAGGGAGAGGGATAGTTTCACAATTTTACTCCTCGGCGCTTTGTAAAGCGTCAATCGCTAAGCCGGCGGTCATACCGCCCTGGGCGACGTTAGCACCCGCCTGGATTGCTCGCTCGTTTTGCTGAAACATCAAAGCATTGACAGCGATCGACAACACGACGCCGACCAGTAGGCCGCCCGTTGCGCCGATCACCTTGCCGCGCCAATAGGCCGCGCCTCGGATCTCGACATCATTGAGGCGGTGGCGTTCGTCAAGCCGGGCGATCTCTTGCAAGTGTTCGGCGCGCGCGCCTTCGAGGCGATCGGCAAACCTAGCTTCAGCCTGGGCTTCGCCGTCCCGCCGCCCCGTCTCGTACCGCTCACGACCCCATTGGTCTCGTTTGGCTGCTGCGGCCTGAACGGCGGCGGGGTTGCCGATGGCCGACATCAGAAGCTAGCCGCGCCGTTGGTAACGACCGGCCCGTCGGACACGGCCCCAAGGTCAACAAAACCACCGCCTTCGTCAGCGGCAATGGTCAACCCGGTCGCCTTGTCGGCCTCAAGCAGAGCCGCCACGGCAGCCGCGCGCTCCGTCATGCGATCGACAATCCCGGCCTCGCGCTCTTCGAGATTGGCCAACGCCTTGCGTTGGATCGACAACTCGGCCCGCACGCGCCCCAGCTCGGCCCGGTCTTCGATTTGGCGTTGCGCCAGCTCCAGGTGATTGCTCACGATCAGCCCCTCATTGCCCTTGCTGAACAAACTGTGGCCGCACCAAAACCTGATTGCGTGTGCGTGTCAAGCGCGCCGAGATCCACTCATAGGCGGCAACGTCCAAACGAAAACCAAAACCATAAACGGGTGTGGCGATCGGGCCTGTCGCGCCAAGCTCGCGCAGGGTCTTGCGAGCGCGGTGCAATTGAACGTCGATCAATTTCGGATCGGCGTCGTCCTTGGCCGCGCGACGCAACAACATCAACCGCTCGCGATGGAGCGCGGCGGGGTAAGCATCGTAGAGCGCGGCGATTAGCAAAGCCGGGGTCGTGGCCAGCCGGGGCGCGATCATCTCCAGGCCCCACATCACAGGGTGCAACTCGTCATGCAGAGCCTGGCGGATCTGGCGTAGCTCTTCTTCCAGCTCGGCATATCTTTGTGCCCACTCTGAACACTGACGCTCCAGTTCATTGTTTCTTACAATCAAGTAATGTTCAGACATTTTCTATACCCCACATTTTACAAAACGGCTCAAAACTCACTCACTGCCGCAACACTCACTTTTTCGCTGATTCACTCACCTCACTCCCCTATAAGGGAGTGAGTGAAAGTGAGTGAGTGAATCGCGCAAAAGTGAGCGTTTTTGTCACCGGTCACCAGTGAGTGAAAAGTGAGGTGAAAGTGAGCGGTGAGCGAAGTGTGCAAACCTGACCACTTCCCTCACTTTCGGTCACTAGTGACTCACCGGTGAGCGAAAGTGAGTTAATCGTCAACCCCTTGGTTTTTAACAATAAGTGCCAAAGCCGACGCCCAACCCGGCTCAATAATGACCCAGCCTACCCTTTCACCGTCCTGGCCAGTGCTTTTAATCCAGTCCGCATTGGTTAAGGCATGGATCAGCTTCCCCTCTGAGCCTGGGGCAAGCATGTTTTTGATGGCTCCGGGCTTGTAGCCGTCTGCTTCCAGCAGCGATTGCAGGGCAGACCGAGCCACAAAGGGGCTGCCTTCGACCCACTGGCTGCTTCCAGCCTCCCATGCGCGGCTCATTGTCTTCTGGTGATGGTGGAGCTTGTTGGGTTTTCCGCCCTCACCGGGCTCACTTGTGACCTCACCAGTGACCTCGATGACCGCGCTGGTGACTGGCTCGCCATCCTCATCGAGCCATCCTTCGATGGCGACAGACGTAAGCTGGGCGCTAATGGGCGGCTTCAGCTCGGCGTCTTTGGATTTGCGCTGGACAAGCTGCAACCTGCCACCGTCACCGGGGACGACGCTGATCTCGATGTCCAGCGCGCCCCTCCAGGCGCTAGATCCTCTCGCGCGGTGCTGTGCCTCTTCGCTGACGCCGGTATGATGAACAAGAAGGACGGCGCATCCAAACTCGCGCATCAGCGCCGCGCAGGCATCCAACATCAATTTGGCGTCCTGAGCGCTGTTCTCGTCGCCGCGCAGGAAGCGGTGCAGGGTATCCACCACAATGATAGCCGGCACGGACGGCAGGGCTCGGATATGCTCGATCGTGGCCTTCAGCCCGCTTGGAGTGTTAAGATCGACGCCGCTCTGACTGAGCCACATGGATAGGCTTGTGGCCCCATGGCGTTGTTTCCACGCCGCAATCCTTCCGCGCAGGCCGTGGTGTCCTTCGCCCGCGAGGTAGCACACAGACCCAGGCTTGACCTTATGGCCGTTCCAATCGGTCAGCCCGGCGGCCATGTGCAAAACCCAATCAAGGACGGCAAACGTCTTGCCCCCGCCAGAAGGGCCATGCACCATGATCAGCGCATTAGCTTGCAGCCAGCCCTTGACCATCCATTCGATCGGGGCGGGTTGGCTTGCAAAATCATCGGCGGGGATCAGCCAATCGTAGGTCGGCGGTGACAGAAGGGTCGAGAGGTCGTGGCCTGCGGCGACATAGTCGTTGGCGTCGCCAGTAATCGGAATGACGATGACGCTTGCGCCGTGCTTGGCTGACGCTTGATCTGCGTACTTTTGGCCGGTGCCGCTGGCGTCATTGTCGGCCACGATCACAACGCGGGCCTGGGGGTGAGCGGCGACGATATGGCCAGTGACAGGAACCAGGTTGGAGGCGCTATAGGCTACAATGCACGGCCTGCCCGTCACCTCATAGATGGTGGCGGCGGTCGCGAAACCCTCGGCGATGTAGATCAGCTCGCCCTCAACAGCCCCGATCGCCCAATACCGACCGCCTGTTGTGCCGCCTGCGTGATAGAGCTTGCCTCCGTCTGCGTCTATATACTGCAGTGACGACAGCGCGCCGGCCTCATCAAAGAGCGGGGCCATTAGCCGCCCGTCTCCTGTGATCCGCAGGCCATGGGCCTTGACCCTCTTTCTGGCGAGGTATGGGTGGTCATCGCTGGCCGCGCCCGCCTGGCTCCAAATGACGTCTACAGTCTCGGCGGCTTGGGCGGCCTTGGCATCGCGTGCCTCCCGCGCCTCACGCTGACGGCGCATCACCGCCATCTGCTCTTGCGGAGTCAGCTCGCGCCCCACATCAGCGCGAAAATTTTGACTGACGCCCGAACGCCAATCGCCAAACGCGCCTGCGCACACGCCCTCTGCGTAAAACACATACCAGCCCGGTTTGTCATGACCGCCCTGGCCTTTGCTCCCCGTCGCAAACCGATGCAGGTTGCCGTCCAGAATGATCCTGTCGGGCGGGGTCACGCCGGCTTGAAGCATCGCGTCTCGGATCTGATCATCGATCGGCTTTGCCGTCGGCGGGCTCCAGGGGCCGCCAAACACCCTTGTCAGGTCGGTCATGGCCGCCCTCTTTCAAAGTAAGCGCTCAGCGCTTGAGCCGTCCGCATGCTTACGCCGCCTCCCTTGGAAAGCCGTAGGAGTGTGCTGTAGCCCACACCCGTCGCTCGGCTTACGGCCCGCAAATTGCGGTCCACGAGTGCAAGCCTGATTTGGTCGATCGTCAACATCTATCGCCTCAATGATAAAAAAAGTGGTCGCCCCTGTTGACAGAACCGCTCACCAAAGGCAAGACAGTTTTGCCCGACCGGATTGGCCGACTGGGCGCAACGAAAGAAACGACAATGGCTATACAACTGAAGCGCACGGGCGCCATTGCCCGTGATGGCGTCAAGCTGCTTGTGTACGGACAAGCCGGCGCAGGCAAAACCTCTCTGATCCCCACCCTACCCAACCCAATCGTGTTGTCAGCCGAGGCTGGTTTGCTGTCGATCGCCGGGGCCGACGTGCCCTATATCGAAATCAGTGACATCGGAGACCTGCGGGAAGCGTTGTCTTGGGTCAGCCGCAGTGACGAGGCTCGCGCTTTTGAAAGCGTGGCCCTCGACAGCATCAGCGAGATTGCCGAGGTGGTGCTGGTCGCTGAGAAGCGCGTGGCCAAAGATCCACGCCAAGCCTATGGCGCAATGCAGGACGCCATGGCTGAGTTGATCCGGTCATTTCGCGACCTGCCCGGCAAGCACGTTTATATGAGCGCCAAGCTCGAGAAGCAGGCCGACGAACAAGGCCGGCTACTCTACTCGCCCAGCATGCCCGGCAACAAAACCGGCCAAAGCCTGCCTTACTTTTTCGACGAAGTGCTGGCTTTGCGCGTCGAGAAAGACCCTGACGGCGCAGTGCAACGGGCGCTGCAGTGCGACGGAGACGGCCTTTGGCAGGCCAAGGACCGCAGCGGCAAACTTGAGGCGTGGGAACCTGCTGATCTGGGGCATATCATTCGCAAGGTGCAATCATGACCCCGCTTCCCCAACAATGGATTGAAGCCAAAGAAGCCGAGGCGCGGGCCATTGCGCAGCGGCGGGCCGTCGAAGATCAGATGATCAAGGCCAACCTGCGCGAGGCCAAAGGCTACAAAATACGCATTGTCGAGCGCGACAATTGGAAGATTGACAGCGATCACCTGCAAACCCTGGCCGAAGCCCACGGGCTAAGCGATCACTTAAGCACGCTGTTTCGGTGGAAGCCTGAAGTGGACATGCGCCAGTGGCGATCGGCTGACGGCAAAATCACCAAGCCCCTGCTCCCGGCCATTACCATTACCCCAGGCCGGCCATCGTTCACCATCACAAAGGAGGACTAACAATGAAGCTGCATCAAACTTTCACCCTGGACGATCTGCCTGTCGGCGGCGGCCAGTATGATCCCCTGCCGCCTGGCTGGTATCAGGCGCGCATTGTCGAGGCCGTGGGCAAAACGACGAAGGCCGGCACTGGTGAGTATATCGCGGTGCGCTACGACATTACCGGCCCCAGCCATCAGGGTCGCGTGGTGTACGGCAACATCAACCACTCCAACCCCTCGGCCAAGGCGGAGCAGATTGGCCGCCAGCAGCTGGGCGAGCTGATGCGGGCAATCGGGCTGACCAAGATTTCAGACACTGATCAGCTGGTCGGCGGGGTCTGTGAGATCAAGGTTGATATCCGCAAGGGCGACGGCCAGTACGCCGATAGCAATGAGATTAGAGCTTGGAAGGCTTTGTCTGCCGGCGTTCCTGCCTCGGTCGGCGAAACCCCCGCCGCGCCTGGCGCGGCCACGCAAGCCGCCCTGAGCCGTCCGACCCCGCCATGGCAGGCCAAGAAGTGAGCGCCTTGGCGGATCCCCAGCACACCGTTGTCACCCTGATCGACAATGCTGTGCGAAACCAAGACAGGGCGGGGCGCAAGCCTCGCCCGCATCTTGGAGCATCCATGTTGGGGCATGAGTGCGATCGTTGGTTGTGGCTGAGCTTTCGGTGGGCCGTGGAAGACAACCACGAAGGGCGGCTTTTGCGCCTGTTTCGACGGGGCCAACGCGAAGAAGAGGTCATGTTGGCCGATCTGGAGCTGGCCGGGTTGACGATCGTGGACACGCAGGTGGCGGTGTCTCTTGGCGGCCATGTGGCTGGCACGATCGACGCGATCGTTCTGGGCGTACCTGAGGCGCCAGAGAAGCCGCACGTCGCTGAATTCAAGACGCACAACGCACGGTCTTTTGCGGGCTTGTTGAAAGAGGGCGTCGAGAAGGCCAAGCCGACGCACTACGTCCAGATGCAGGTCTATATGCACGCGACGGGCATTGACAGGGCTTTGTATCTGGCGGTCTGCAAGGACGACGATCGGCTATACTCAGAGCGCGTGCGCTATGATCGGCTGGTTGCAGAGGAAGCCGTGCAGCGGGCCAAGCACATTACCGCAAGCGACCGCCTGCCCGATCCTATGTATAAGGCCAGTGCGGCGTACTACGTTTGCAAAATGTGCCCAGGCAATTTTTTTTGCCACAGCATTAGCATGACGAGCGAAGTCCATTGCCGCACTTGTGCTCACTTTACAGCTCGCCCGGACGGCACAAGCCATTGCGCGGTGTACGACGCTGAGATTCCCTATGAGGCGCAAATTGAGGGCTGCGACAGCCATGTGCTGCACCCTAATCTTGTGCTGTGGAACCAGGCCGAAAGCCCGGACGGGATCACTGGCGCTTATCGCATTGAAGGCGCGGTGGTGTTGAACGGGGCCGGGGGCGTGTCGTCACGCAAGCTTGTCAACGATCATTGGACGCCCTTTTAACTGTGGGAGGCGGCAATGCTACGCGATTATCAACAGCGCGCCCTTGACATGCTGTTCGAGTATTTCGAGCAGCACACGGGCAACCCGTGTTTGGTTTTGCCGACCGGCGCGGGCAAGAGCCACATCATCGCTGAGTTCTGTAAGCTGGTTGTGTCCACTTACAGCGACCAGCGCATCCTAATGCTGACGCATGTCAAGGAGCTGATCGAACAGAACGCATCCAAGATGCGCCAACACTGGCCGGACGCGCCGCTTGGGATCTACTCTGCTGGCCTGCGCCAACGGAATGCGGGCGAGGCAATTACGTTTGCCGGCATTCAAAGCGTCGCCAAAAAGGCTGACTTGCTTGGTTGGGTGGATATCGTGCTGATTGACGAGGCCCATCGGATCAATCATGCGGCGGAGGGAAACTACCGGCGCCTGATTGATCAACTGACGGCAATCAACCCCCAACTAAAAGTGATCGGCCTAACCGCTACGCCCTATCGGCTGGGCCACGGCTACATCACAGACGCACCCGCCATATTTACCGATTTGCTCGAGCCGATCGAGGTCTTGGATCTTGTCAAGCAAGGCTATCTGGCGCCGCTTAGATCACTGGCCACTGCGACCAGGTTTGACCTGAGCGAAGTCAAGAAGCGCGGCGGCGAATTTGTCGAGGCCGATCTCGAGGCGGCAGTGAACAAGGCCGATCTTAATCGGTCAGTCGCTGAAGAAATTTATGACAAGGCCGAACAACGCAAAAGCATTTTGGTATTTTGCGTTTCCGTTGCCCACGCCTTTGCCATGCGCGATGCGCTGCAGGCGCTGGGAGTAACGACAGAAACGATTGTCGGCATAACTCCATCCGATAAGCGAGCGAAAATCATTGCTGACTTTAAGGCTGGAAAAATCCGCGCGCTGACAAACGCCAATGTTTTGACCACCGGCTTCGATGCTCCGAATGTGGATTGCATTGCCGCTTGTCGCCCTACCCTATCGACGTCCCTGTATGTGCAAATGCTCGGGCGCGGGACGCGGCTGAAGGAAGACATCAATGATTGTCTGGTGCTGGATTTTGCGGGGCTGACGCACACGCACGGCTTCTTTGACGATCCTCTCGTAAAGAAGCCGAAAAAAACAGAAGGCGGCGAGGTTCCGGTTAAAGCCTGCCCTGAATGTCATGAGCTTTGCTACACAGCTGTGCGTTATTGCCCCAATTGCGGCTACGAATTTCCACCGCCAAAGCCGCCACAGATGGAGCTTAAGGTTGCTCCGATCATGAGCGATGAGCTTGGCGAGCAAGGAACGCCAATTAAAGCTTGGCGCTGGGATATACACAACAACGGGACCGATATGCTCCGGGTTCGATACTATCCGAAAGATCCTTATGCTGAGATAATCACAGAATACTTCACTGTTTGGCATGGCGGGGCGGCGTCGTATAGGGCGTGGCATCGGCTTCAAAATATTTTGGGGGCGTTGAAACTGCACGTTTATAAAGACGGAGAATTGTATGAAGCGCTTTCCTCGTCGCCCGCGCCAACGTCAATCACCTACCGCAAAGAAGACCGGTTCTTCCGCGTCATCAGCAGGAGCTGGGAGCCGATCCGCTCGCTCTGAACACGTCGAGCAACGCGAGTTTGTGAGCTGGTTTCGCCAGACCTATAGCCCCGTTCGGATCTTTGCGATTCCTAACGGGGAAGCGCGGTCGCAAAGTGCAGGAGCCAGGCTAAAGGTCGAGGGCGTCAGCCCTGGCGTGCCTGATTTGTGTGTGCCGGCTTGGAATTTGTGGATTGAGATGAAGCGCGCCAATGGCGGCGTGGTGTCAGCCGTGCAGGCGGATTGGCACGCGTACCTTGAAAGCGTTGGCCACGCAGTGATCATTGGCCACGGCTTGGCGGATGCACAAAAAAAGATGCAGGAGTGGTTGCTTTCGCGCTCACCTTATGAGACAAAGAAAAAGAAGGAGGGCTGAGACATGACGAAAAACGAACGTCTCGCAAAAAAAATCCAGGCCTATTGGGCTGAGCGCGGTTATCTGGTGAAAATATCAGCGAGCCCAGAAGGCTTGAACAGCGCGACGATCAATGGCGCGCCGCTGGCGAAGCCGGTGTTG
>Ga0208599_1000448_pt1 | contig 9658 bp, 10 predicted proteins | sample LakMenEpi17Aug12_FD_150706 | JGI IMG/M metagenome (GOLD analysis project Ga0208599, IMG submission 150706) | Freshwater microbial communities from Lake Mendota, WI - 17AUG2012 deep hole epilimnion (SPAdes) | ecosystem: Environmental > Aquatic > Freshwater > Lake > Epilimnion/Euphotic zone ... | reverse complement strand
TCTTGGTGATGGCCCAATGGAATGGATTGAAGCAGGCAAAGATGTAGTCGCATTCGAGCGTCCAGGAGATTTTGCCTGCTACATCAACTTTGGTGCACCAATTCAATTGCCAAGCAATAGCCAGATTCTTGTTGCAAGTGGGCCCGTAACAGGACACACATTGCCAACTGATACCGCTGTTTGGGTGCGCTTAATTCCATAATGCCAAATTCTGCGCTTCAACATAGAACCGTAAGGGTTCTTGCCAGCGCGCAAGTTTTGAGCGGTGTTGGAGTTGCCGGAACGGTTGCAGCTGGATCACTTCTTGTTTCATCGATCACTGATTCTGAAACTCTTGCTGGTCTTGCACAAACAAGCGCCGTTCTGGGAGCAGCAGCTTTAGCGTTGCCACTTGCGCGTTTAACCGCGCGCGGCGGACGCCGATTGGCTTTATCAGTTGGCTACATCGCAGGTGCAATCGGTTCGGTGTTTGCAATTCTTGGTGGCGCACAACGCAACATCTTTTTGATGTTACTCGGAACCTTCATGGTTGGAGCAGCATCTGCAGCTGGTTACCAAGCTCGATTTGCGGCAATCGATCTATCAACTGACCAAACCCGCGCGAAACAACTGTCCTTTGTTGTATGGGGTTCAACAATTGGAGCAGTAACGGGTCCTAACCTGATGCAGCCTGCAGGAAACTTGGCTGAGAACTTTGGTCTACCGCGTTTGGTTGGGCCGTATTTAATCTCTGCTGCGACTTTGGGATTGGCAACAATTGTTATTGCAATGTTTCTTCGACCAGATCCTTACTTAGTTGCCAATAAAGAATCGGTAAAGAAGCTAGAAAAGGGTGACACCAAGAAAGCGTTGACACACATTCGCAATAACCCCACAGCACTTTTTGCCATTCTTTCAATTGCTATCGGTCACGTTGCCATGGTGTCAGTGATGGTGATGACACCTGTTCATATGGCACATGTTGATGTGACGCTAACTGTTATTGGTTTGGTAATCAGTATCCACGTTTTAGGTATGTACGCGTTTTCTCCACTTGTTGGAGCACTCAGTGATCGACTTGGACGCGTGCGGGTTATTCAAATTGGAATCCTGACCTTGCTTCTTTCAACTGTTATTTCGGGCTTTGCCCGTGCAGATGATGCGTACACACTTGGTGTCGGGTTATTTCTTCTTGGACTGGGGTGGTCATGCACACTGATTGCTGGATCTGCGCTTTTATCTGAAAGCGTTGAAACAGAATTTAGAGCCTCATCACAAGGTGCAAGTGATTTAGTAATGAACCTGTCAGGTGCAGCAGGGGGCGCCGTAGCAGGATTAATCATTGGAACACTCAGTTATGGATGGCTTTGTTTCTTTGCTGCTGTTCCAGTGCTGGCTCTTGGCCTACGCTCACTTAAACTCCGCTAGCCTTATTCCATGAGCACTTTTTACGAACAAGTTGGCGGAGAAAAGTTCTTTGCCGATCTTGTTTCTCAGTTCTATGCAGTAGTTGCAACGGATCCCATTTTGCGTCCGATGTACCCCGAAACAGATATGAAGGGTGCTGCTCAACGTTTGCAGTGGTTTCTAGAACAGTATTGGGGCGGACCAAGTACATATCAAGAAAATCGCGGGCACCCACGTTTGCGAATGCGTCATGCACAATTTCAGATCACCGAAGAAGCTCGTGATGCGTGGTTGAATGCAATGCACCAAGCAGTAAATGGAGTCGAAATTGACGCGGCATTAAAGGCAGAGCTTTGGATCTATCTAGAAATGGCAGCTAACTCTTTAGTTAATCAGCCTGATTGAGATTGATTTCCAACTTTTAGAATTTCACCGTTGCGTAAGTACCACAAAGTTCCTTGACCATCGCGAACAGTTGTAACGCGCAAACCAACCTTTTCAACAACGCCTTCAACTTCCAAGACAGAAACGGTGTCGCCTACTCCGTATTGATCTTCAATCAACATAAAGATTCCAGACAAAATATCGCGAACCAAAGTTTGCGCACCTAGACCAAGTGCAACACCAACAACACCGGCGGATGCAATCAAAGGCCCTAAATCAAAACCAAATTCACCTAGTGCCATCGCTAGCGCGATGATCCATGTTGCTGACTTTAGGGTTGCAGTGAGCACTCCACCCAAAGTGGTCGCACGTTCTCTTTGACGAGCAACAATGTTGCGCGGTCCTGGAACTAAATCAGCTGCCGCCAATTTGGCCATAGCGCGTGCAATTGCCCGTGAACCAAAGGACTGAATCAGGGTAGCTGCCACAAGGATGGTTAGAACTCGAAGGGGAGTACCCGCCATCCAGTCCAGAAATTCACGCACGTTGTCACTCATAATGATGAGACTGTATCCAAATATTTACCTAAAAGCCCTCATCAAATACCCACGCGGTCGGGTGTTTTGGTGCAAGATAACCCAATCGGCACGAGCCACGCGCCAGATCGGGAGCGATTGATGTCGCGCACACTAGTTCTTAACGCCACCTATGAACCACTGGGTGTCATCACAGATCGTCGCGCGCTCATTTTGGTTCTCAATCACAGAGCAACAATGGTTGAAGATTCCGGCGAAGTTTTACGTTTTGCTGGCGGGCAAATTTCATTGCCATCAGTAGTCCGACTTAATAAATTTGTTCGAATTCCATATCGTCATGCAGTGCCACTTTCACGTCGTGCAATATTTGCGCGAGATGGTGGCCGATGCGTTTATTGCAGCGCACCTGCTACATCGATTGACCATGTGATTCCGCGCAGTCGTGGCGGTGGGCACAATTGGGAGAATGTCGTTTCAGCATGCCACAAGTGCAATCACTTAAAGGCTGATAAACACTTGAAGGAATTAGGTTGGCGTTTAAGGACTCTTCCACGCGAGCCAGTTGGAGCGGCATGGCGAATCCTTGGAACTGGTCGCACAGATCACAGATGGTTGCAGTACCTAGAGCCATTTGGTGTGGCTGCAGCAACGGCATAGATAAATTACACTTTCGCCATGAACAATAACGAAGGTCCAATTGTCGAGTACCCAGGAATGTCAGTTCTCGAAACTGTTGTAACTTTTTTCGTAGTTCCAACAATCATGTTTGTTGTGATCTCAGTTCTTGCTTACGCGATGTCAAAGCCTAGAAAGGCCAAGACATCTTCGATCACAACGATCGAGTAGTTCTTTCTCTAGGCTTACTTATCTAGAGCTTGAACCTTAAGTGCACGGATTACTCCATCTTGTGACTCTTTAACCAATTTACGAAGCACCGCTGGCGAATCTTTTCCAGCCCCTGCTAACCATGCATTGGTCGCATCAACGGTTGATTGCTTCACAATCCAGTTTGGATAGAAACCAGTTACATACTTGGCTGCGCCTTCGTATGATTTTGATTCCCAAGCCTTGATCAAGTTTTCAAAGTACAAAGCTACAAACGGTTCTAGCAGATTACGCTGGATTGGTCGCTGGAAACCAACAATCAATGCGGTGCGAACCGAAGTAACAATGTCTTCGTTTAGCACCTTATTAAAGGCGTACGCCTTGGCTTCGCTATTTGGCATTGCCGCTAAACAAGTTTCGTAGGCAAGGTTTCCAGTAGTTGTGTTGTCCTTTGCAAGTTCTGCATCGAGTTCAGCCTTTGTTGTTGCACCACGCTCTGTTAGCGCAATCAAGAAGTACCAACGAAGATCTGCATCAACCTTTAGCCCTGGCGCACTTCCATTAAGAAGTTCGCGGACCTTTGCAGTTTGTTCTGATGTTTGAGCGTTGACTGCAAATGCACGCGAAATAAGAAGCTGAAGATCACTTCCCGGCGCAGAGTTCATCGCTAGTGACCACAGACCATTTGCTAGCTTTTCGCGATATGCATCGCGATTTGAATCCTTTGCATAGGCTTCAACAGAAGTTCCCAACTGAGCCAAGACAATGTTTACGATCGCATCATCGGTTTCTCCGGCTAAACCGTTAAGTGCGATTTCAAGGAAGTCTGCAGCAGAGATTTCGGCATCACGATGCATATCCCAGATAGATGCCCAGCACAGAGCGCGAGCCAAAGCATCATCAAACTTGCCCAGATGAGTCTTTAGCGTTGCTATTGAACGAGCATCAAAACGCAATTTTGCATATGAAAGGTCGCGATCATTGATAAGCAATAGATCTGCAACCTTTTCACCTGCTAGCTCTACAACAACAGTGGATGTACCAGCAATATCTAGTTCGACAGATTTACGAAGCTTTAATGAATCGCCGCTGATGTCATACAGACCAACTGCTAAACGGTGAGGTCGAAGCTCTTTTGAATCTGCTGGAACTAACGGAGTCTCTTGCAAAATTGTGACGCTCTTGTATGCATCGCCTTCAATCTCTAAAGCCGGACGTAATGTATTTACACCAGCGGTTTGTAGCCAGGTGTTTACCCAGCTATCAAGTTTGCGACCACTAGATGCTTCTAGTTCAACGAGTAGATCTTCAAGGGTTGTATTTCCCCACGCATGCTTAGCAAAGTACTTCTGAAGCCCAGCTATAAATTGTGGGCGGCCAACGTGTGCAACTAGTTGGTGCAAAACCGAAGCACCCTTTGCATATGTGATTCCATCAAAGTTTGCATTAACCGCTTCCATATCAACCATGTCAGCGATGATTGGGTGGGTAGATGACAATTGGTCTTGACGGTATGCCCAGTTTTTGCGAGCAGAGTTAAATTCAGACCAGGCACCCTTAAAGCGAGTTGATTCAGCAAGTGCTAAATATGAAGACCATTCAGCAAATGATTCGTTAAGCCATAGATCATCCCACCATGACATTGTGACCATGTCACCAAACCACATGTGTGCCATCTCGTGCAGAATTGTGTTTGCGCGGGACAGGTATGCCTTATCTGGCATGTGGCTGCGGAACACCAATACATCTTCGCGGAAAGTAACTGCTCCCGCGTTTTCCATTGCACCAAAGTTGAAGTCAACAACTGCGATCTGGTCGTACTTTTCAAATGGATACGCCAAACCAAAAGTCTTTTCGAAGTATTCAAAACCTTGCTTAGTAATCAGGAAAATATCTTCTGGATCTAGATACTGCATCATTGACTTGCGGCAGTAAATTCCCATTGGGATCTCTTTTTGACCCTTGTAAACATCATGGACAGATGAGTAAGGGCCAGCGATCAAAGCGTCCAAGTATGTTGAGATGCGGGGCGTGGTTGAGAACTTCCATTCAACCAAGTCGCCCTTTGCAACCTTTGATTCAACTGGGTTATTTGAAACCGCTTCCCAGTGACCCGGAGTTGTAACGGTCAAAGTAAATGTTGCTTTCAGCGCAGGTTGATCAAAGCAAGGGAACATGTTTCGAATATGTGCGGTTTCGCCTTGCGAATACAAGTAAACCTCACCGTCGGAGGGATCAACAGACCGCTGTAAACCTTCACCAGATTTTGAATACTCAGCCTCAATTTCAATTACCAAAAGATTGTCAGCAGCCAGGTTTGTTAAGAAAATGCTTTCGCCATCAAAGTTGCTTGTATCAACTGCAACACCATTAAGGGTTGCGCTGATTACTGAGCGACCAACGGCATCAATGAAGGTTGCATAGCCAGGCTTGTTACATGTGAATGAAACCTCAGACTTTGAGTAAAAAGTTTCCTCGCCCTTTGTGACATCAAGGGTTACGACATAACTATTTACATAAAGATGGTCCGCACGCTCTTTAGCTTCGGCACGGCTCAAATTCAGACCTGGCACTGGTATCTCCCTTTGGTATTTTGTAGGTTCTTATCCAACCATGACACAGTTGCCCCATGGAACGCCCTTCGGTTCGTAGCTACAGCATCCGAGGCTCCCGAATTACTGAAGCCCAGCGAGCAGCCAAAGATGCTTTGCAGCAGGTTCACGGAATTGAGTTCAAGCAAGAACAGATAAATATCCCAGCGATTTTTCCATCCAGCGACAAAGTAATCATGGAGATCGGCTTTGGAATGGGTGAGGCCACCGCAATTATTGCAAAGAATCACCCCAACAATGGCTACATCGCAGTTGATGTTCACCCACCCGGAATTGGCAAGCTGCTAGCTCGCATAATTGAGAATGATTTAACAAACCTAAAAGTTATTGAAGAAGATGTTCATGTTGTTTTGCAGCACATGATCGCAGATGAATCTCTTGATGGCATTCACCTTTTCTTTCCAGATCCATGGCCCAAGAAGAAACACAATAAACGCCGAATAGTTAATGCAGAATTTTTAGCGCTTATCCACCCAAAGATTAAAAAGGGTGGATTTATTCACATCGCTACAGATTGGGTTCCATACGCGGTAAGCATTCAAGAAGTTTTTGCAGGTTCAACTTTGTTTACTGGGGGAGTCATCGATAAGCCTGAGTGGCGACCAGTTACGCGCTTTGAAGGACAAGGAATCGATAAAGATCACGCCGTTAACGACATGCTGTATGTAAAGGCTTAAAGCGAACCTTCGTTTTCATACTTTGCAATCTTGTTAATTCTGCGAACATGGCGCTCGTCATTTGAAAAAGGCGTTTCAATGAAGGCATCGATAATCGCTTTGCAATCTTCGATTGAATGCATGCGGCCACCGATTCCAACAACATTTGCGTTGTTGTGATCGCGACCTAGCTTTGCCGTTTCAACGCTCCACGCAAGCACTGCGCGCACACCCTTAACCTTGTTAGCGGCAATCTGCTCACCGTTTCCAGATCCACCTAGAACGATTCCAAGGGACGCTGGATCAGCCACAGTTGCAATCGCTGCCGGAATACAAAAATCTGGGTAATCATCTACTGCGTCATATTCATGCGGCCCATGATCCTTTACATCGTGGCCCTTGCTCTGCAGGTACTCAACAAGTGCTGCCTTTAATTCCAGACCGGCGTGATCGCTACCAATATGAATGCGCATGTGCGCATCTTGCCACGACAAGAGAAAAACCCGCCAAGTGATTACTCACGTGGCGGGTTTTTCTACTTTCAAATAGAAAGTTTCTAGATATTAAGGACGTGGACCCTGTGGACCCTTACGGTGCTTTGCGCCTTTATTTGGGTTTGCAGCTTTCTTAGCAGCGCGCTCTGCCTGCTTGGCTGCACGAACTTCATCAAACTTCTTTGAAATCGCATCGGCTTGTGCCTGTGTGATTGTTCCTGCCTTAACTAGATCAGCAAGGACTGCTGCCTTAACTAGTCCTTTGTTTGCTCCGTCATGCGCTGATGCAACTCCGACTGATCCTGTGGTGAGTGCTGCAATAGTGATTGCAATTGCTGCGATTCTTTTCTTTGATGACATTTCATGTCCTCTCGATAGTTTTTCTTGTCCCTGACCCCTCGTCATCGACTACCTGTAATCAACAGGTTCATGCTGAGAATTTTAACCACTGACCCTGTGTAATGTGGCAGAGAATTAATCAATTTCTCCTTGGGTTACCCCTACATCACTGCGTAAGTCTCATTCGGGAACCCTTATTCATTAAGGATATTCACAGATTCACACTTAAATCCCCACACAGAAATTTTGGTGATCCATGAAAACCAGCAAATCCTTATTAGTCATCGCTGTTGCTCTATCTGTAGCAATTATTCCATCTGCAATCGGAGCAGAAAAGATGAGCACTAAAGCTGCCGGTCCGTCACCGACAACTGTTGTTAACACCATTCGTAGCGGTGCAGGAGTACCAGCCAAGACGTTAGGCATAAATGGTGATTTCTACATTGATACAAAAAACTTAAATCTATACGGCCCAAAAACTAAAGGTGTTTGGAAGATTACAACTTCGCTACGTTCCCATGAAGTTCCAGTTGTCTCAAACATAATTGGAGAATCTGGTGCGAAAGGAGAATCTGGTGCAAAAGGAGAATCTGGTGCGAAAGGAGAGATAGGTGCAAAGGGAGATAAGGGCGCTACCGGTGATAAAGGTGCAACTGGTTTGAATGGAACACAAGGAATTCCTGGAGTTGCGGGTGCAACTGGTTTCACTGGTGCAACAGGACTCCAAGGTGCAGGAGGTGCAACTGGTTTAGTTGGCTCAACAGGACTTCAAGGAATTCAAGGAGTTGTGGGTGCAACTGGAGTAGCTGGTGCAGCAGGCACTGCAGGAACACAAGGTGTTGAAGGCGCTAAGGGTGATACCGGTACGCAAGGTATTCAAGGCATTCAAGGTATAAAGGGTGAGACAGGTACAGCTGGCGCTAAAGGTGATATCGGAACAACAGGTGCCGCAGGAGTATCGATTCTTAAATTTGGAATAATTCCAATAACCACACTTGCAATAACAACTGATGGAAGTGTTACAGCGCAAAATTTTTTCACGGCAGATACGGCAGGGGACTACTCTTTTGAAATAATCATTGCCGGGGTTGCAAAATCAACCGATAACTTTAAATTGAAAGCTCAAATTGTGATAGCCGGTTCTGCAATTGCGAATCAATTTGCGATCGCGTCTAATGCTGATTCGTATGCAAATGGAATCTCAGGCAGGCAATATGGATTCACGATAATTGGAGTGGCTGCAAACGTTGCAGCAGGTACAGTCTTTGATTTGCTCATTTCGAATCAAGTGGCTGTGGTAGGTGGCGATTCAATTAACTTCATGGGGAGAGCCTTGATAAACAAGGTTGGATCTATCGGATAAACAATCTGGAGCGGGTGACCGGGATCGAACCGGCATGGCCAGCTTGGAAGGCTGGGGCTCTACCATTGAGCTACACCCGCGGGTGTATGGGCTAAAGGTACTGGGTCGGTAATCAGAGTGTGAAATCTGGTTTAGACTCCATCCTTGCGCCTCGGGGCGTAGCGTAGTGGCTAGCGCGCCTGCTTTGGGAGCAGGAGATCGGGAGTTCGAATCTCCCCGCCCCGACCAGTTTGTCTCGGTAATCATCACTTCCACCTAGGAGCAATTAGTGAAAAGTTCAGTAGAAGTTCTATCTCCAACACGCGTTCGTCTTGATGTTGAAGTTGCTTATTCTGAGCTCGAATCACATGTAGCTAATGCATATAAGAAGGTTGCATCACAGGTAAACATCCCGGGATTCCGTAAGGGAAAAATTCCTGCATCAATGATCGATCAGCGCGTAGGTCGCGGAACTGTAATCGATGAGGCAATCAACTCAGCTCTTCCAGAGTTCTATGGTCAAGCAGCTCGTGAGCACAAGGTTGCAGTCATTGGCCGCCCAGAAGTTGATGTTAAAGAGTTTGTAGATAACGACAAGCTTGTTTTTGCCGTCGAAGTTGATATTCGTCCAGAAGTTGTATTGCCAGATTTCTCAAAGATCACAATTGAAGTTGATAACGTAAAAGTTGAAGACTCAGATGTAGATGAGCAAATCGAATCATTACGCACACGTTTTGGAACGCTTACATCTGTAGAGCGCGAAGTAAAGATGGGTGATTTCGCAACTCTTGATATGACTGCATACATTGATGGCGCTGAAGTTGATGGCGGTCAGGCAAATGATATTTCTTACGAAGTTGGCTCAGACAAAATGATTCCAGGTCTTGATGAGATCTTGATCGGCATGAAGGTCGGCGACGTAAAGCAGTTTGAAACTGAATTAGTTGGACAGCAAGAGGGCGAAAAGGGCGAAGTTAAGGCAACCGTTAAGGCTGTTAAGGAGCGCGAGCTTCCACCAGTTGATGATGCTTTCGCAAAGCTTGCATCTGAATTCGACACACTTGCTGAATTAAAGGCTGACTTT
>Ga0208599_1000446_pt1 | contig 9700 bp, 10 predicted proteins | sample LakMenEpi17Aug12_FD_150706 | JGI IMG/M metagenome (GOLD analysis project Ga0208599, IMG submission 150706) | Freshwater microbial communities from Lake Mendota, WI - 17AUG2012 deep hole epilimnion (SPAdes) | ecosystem: Environmental > Aquatic > Freshwater > Lake > Epilimnion/Euphotic zone ... | reverse complement strand
ACAGGAAATAGAAGAGGTATTGCAGTTTTATGTAATGGTGCACAAACTACTATAATTGGAACATCAGGTACCTATTGTATTGATAGTCAAATACCTGTTAGAACAGTACCAGGGTTTCTTTCATTACAATATACTATTGGTGGTACATGTTTAAGTGGCTCGTTTGATACTTCAAGTTGTGGATGTCCTTAATAAAATAAAATGCCATCATTACAAGACATAGCAAAACAGATTAGTTCTTTAGCACAACTAAACTTACAAAGACAACCTACTCGAGCAATCGACACAGGCAACTTACTTCGTAAAGTTAAAGCTGCAAACACTCCTGCCAAAATGGTAAAGGAGTTAAAGACAAAAGATGATTATTCTTTTGAAATTGAATTAGACTATGCACCCAATGGAGCTGAGTATGGTGAATATGTAAATGATGGTACATACAAAATGGATGCAAGACCATTTGCAGATAATGCAATAAATGACCCAACAGTTCAGTCAATGTTAAATCAGTATTATGAGGAGATGGTTGACAAACTTATAGTCGGAAATATAGCATCAGAATTAGACAAATTTGAAGCAGAATATTAGTATCACATACTTTTACTGAAAAGGTGGTTTTTATATAAACATAATACATAATGGCTTTATCATTATTACAGACTCCTGCAAGTTGTTCATTTGCACAATCACCAATTATATTTTCATTAAGTGAAAGCAATACTGCTACAACGACATCATCTTCATTTCAATATGTAGGTGAATTATATTATTGGCAAGGTGCACCAAATGCATCTTCTTCGGTAGCAGATTATACAATTGCAAAATTTCCTAATACAGTCGGTGTTGGTCTATTTGATTTGAATAGAATAATCAATTCAACACTTACAGATTATGCACAACAAAATACTTCAAATGTAGTTTACTTTGCAGTTGATTTTTATTTTCAATATCTTTCAGGTAGTACATTTGTTACGGGCTCACACTTAAAATCTGAAACATATAAAGCAGTCGATGGATATGGAATATTTCCTGAATCTATTGGACAACAAATGCAGACTACAACTCCTTACTGGCCATTACTAACCGATGGGCCGGCAACACAATCTGCATTTTTAGATAATCAAGGTTTATCATCTGTATATGGTGGAAACATAGGTGCAACTACACCTACAAAAATAGTTTATACAGGTAATACAGGTACGGGTGATTTCACATTAACTGCAAATGTTAGTTCTTCTGGACAAATTCAACAATATCCTATTGCACCTTCTCAACCTGGTTTTCCATTATCTACAACAGGATTAACTTATTATACAGTTCAACCTTACAATGGTGCATCTGCGTTAGGATTACCAATAAGATATGATATCAATTGTGAACAAAAATATCCTAATGTAAGAATGAAATGGAAAAATCGTTTTGGACAATTTGATTGGTTAAACTTCTATATGGTAAGTAAGCAATCGTTTACTACTGAAAGGAAAACTTATCAGCCACAATTAGGTACATGGGAAAGTTCTACATTGTCTTATCAAAATTACGATACTGCGAATAGTGCATACATTGTAGATTCTAAACAAGGTTTATCAGTAAATACATTTTGGTTACCTGAAAGTTATAACGACATTCTAAAACAATTATTAGTAAGTGATGAAATCTATTGGATTTATAATGAAGCAACGGGTGCATTAAGACCTATGACTATTGTATCTCAAAATATAGTATTTAAAACAGGGGTTGTCGATAAACTAATTCAATATCAATTTGAATTCCAATACGGACAACCTTATAAATTAATTATGTAATGGGTATAATCAGTACACAAGCGTTTACTTTTAGATTAATTGCAAACGGAACACAATTAGACATATTTGATGATGAGGATATAAAGTTATCTAATAATGTAACAGGCCTCTTTGATATAGGAGTTTTACCTGCTACATTCACTCGTCAGATATCTTTACCTGGAACAAAAGTTAATAATGCATTCTTTGAACATGTATATGATATCAGTATTGAAAATCCATTTTTATTTGCAACGAATATAAAAGTACCCGCATACATTGATTTTGATTCAATATATCTTATCGATGGTTATATACAACTTAACAAAGTAAATGTAATTGCAAATAAGTTTATTGAAAGTTATGAAATTACTTTGTATGGTACTCTTTCATCTTTTGCAAGAGATACAAATAGATTGTATTTAACGAATTTAACTTCTTTATCACAATATAACCATACTGCATCATTAGATAACATTTCAGCAAGTTGGAGTGGTAATCTTTTCAATGGTGATATAGTTTACCCCCTAGCAGATTATGGTAGTGGATATGCATTTACACAAGGTTCAGATAATTTATTTGGTATGGATGACCAGGATGGTGCATTGACAGTTCAAAACTTCAAACCAGCTATTAGAGTTAAACCTGTATTAGATGCAATCTTTGAAGAAGCAGGATATACTTACACATCTTCATTTATGAATCAACCATTTATAAATGATATGTATTTATTTTGTAATAACTCATTAAAATATCCTGAGTTTGCTGGTGTTGATTTGGAAACATATGGTAAAATAAAAGTAGGTGCAATATCAGGTAGTGGTATGACAGACATAACACTTGCATCTGGTAGTTGGACAACTTTACCTTGGTATAATGAGTTATCCGACCCACAAAACTTTTATACAAATGGTGCATATAGAGTTGAGAAAACGACTAACTTAAAAGGTGCATTAAATATAAATATAAATGTAAGTTGCTCGGTAAATAATATGCCAGGTACACTTACTGCGAATGGAACATGGCAAATAAGAATGCTAGAAACAGGTAGTTCAACTCCTTATTCTACACAAGCTGTATCATCGTATATTAATTTCTTTGACCAACTACAACAAAGTAGAGGTGCAACCGGTATCAATACAACATATGAATTAGGAAGTCAATTCAAATTCAATACTATACCAGCAGGTAATTATTATTTTCAAATAAGACAATCACCAAATAATCCACCACCAACTGCACAACCTCTTGTGACATTAGACCCAAAAGGGACAACTAAATCTTTTATAGAAATTAGAGAAGTAAATCAGGCAGCTGATGGTAGAGTGATGGATATACCTTCTAATATGCCATATGGTACAACAGGTATTAAACAGATTGATTTTATATTAGGATTGCAAAAGAAGTTTAATTTAGTAATTTATCCTAATAATACTAAACCTAATGAATTTATAATTGAAACATTTAATGAATGGTATAAAAGAGGTGAGGTAAAAGATTTTAATAAATACATTAATTTAGATGATAAGATAGAAGTAATTGCTGCAAATAACTTAGCAGTAAATAAACTAAACTTTGGTGATACATTAGACCAAGATTATATCTCTCAACAATTCAGTAAAGCTGCAAATAGAGAATATGGTAAAACATATTACATAGATACAACCAATTTTTATTCACAAGGTACATTTGAAGTTAAAACTACATTTGCATCTGACCCATTGATAAGAATTGCAGGAACAGGATTATCAGGTAGTGTTTCTAATGTAAATCCAACACCTACTGCATTCTTTGCAGGTAATGTGAAATTAAGTTCAAATCCTAATCCAATTTATGTATGTAGCTCACCGATTTCAACTAATGTATATACACTAGATGGTGCATTCACACCAGGTCAGATTTTATTCTATGACCAATATGCAACATCACCTGTAACTGGATTTAGGTGGTTTAGTAAAGGGCCTGGAATTTCAACAACTGCAGTTAATACTACAACCGGAATAATAGGAAGCGATACCTTTTACTCCTGCTAAAATAAAATATTATGAGTCAAATAATTCCAATATACATACCAACATTTATTAGTGACCAAAACTATAATCCTGCAAGAGTTTTGCCACATGTCTATTTTTACAATGGACTGATTGATTGTGAACAATATTGGATAGAAAGTGGTTCTGCAACTTTTGGTGGTGTAACATATGCACAAACCTCATTTCCATATTTCGACAATTATAATGTAGTAACAGGTAGTTTTCCAACGATAGATAGTGATAGTTTACTTTTTAATAATGAAGGAGCATCTTATGGTGAAGTACCAACAGGTAGTCTTTATACAAATTATTGGGAAACATACATATCTTTACTTTACAACCCTACAACAAGATTAGTAAATTGTTCTGCAATCATTCCATTGAAAGATTATTTCACTATGGAATTGAATGACATTGTAAATTTCAGAGGTAATTATTATCACCTTCGTGCAATAAACGATTATTCATTAAAAGATGGTTCATGTAATTTACAATTGTTAGGGCCGATTATTAGTGATACATTTAGTTCTGCGGAAGCAAATACGCCAACTACAACGACAACAACTACAACGAGCACTACAACAACGAGTACGACTACGACAAGTACAACTACTACAAGCACAACGACAACAACTACAACATTAGCACCTGATTGTGACACATATCAAATTACCAATGGTAGTGGATATACTGGATATTGGAGTGGAACTGGATGTGGTGGAAGCGGAGTTGGTGGAACTGTTGATGCAAATAGTACAGTATATACTGCATGTATTATTGATGGAACAATTGGAGGTAGTAGTAATTTAACATTTACAGTACAATCGGCTTGTTAATATGAAGTGGATATCTGCACAACCTGCAACAATATATTACGCATGGCAAGTAGAAGTATATGTAAATAATTTCATTCAAAATGGGGTTTCTCCTGCTGATATTCATGTTCTATTTCTTACTGATGGTGAAATACCAAAAGAAATTGAAGTTTTACAAAGAAGTTACCCTTTTATTGGATTTCATTTTTACAATGATAATAGGAATGATAAGTCTTATATTCCTTCTATATATTTTAATGCTGTAAAACAACACTTTAAAAAACATCCTGAATTAGAGAATGAGACAATAATGTTTCATGATAGTGATACAATATTATTAAAACCATTTGAACAAACTTGGCAATTATTAGGAAATAAGATTTGGTATTTTAGTGATACTAATTCATACATCAATTATGATTACATAATGCAGAAAGGTGAAGATGTTTACCAAAGAATGCTAGACATAGTTGGTTTAGATGGTATAGTACCTAAAATATGTAATTCAAATTCAGGTGGAGCACAACATTTAATTAAGAACTCTACATACTCTTTTTGGAATAAAGTTGAAAAAGATAGTATTGCATTATATAAAATGTTTTGTGAGACCGAACATCTATACCAAAAGAAACATGATGGAGATTATCCAATACAAAAATGGACTGCTGGAATGTGGTCATTACTTTGGAATGCATGGTATTTTGGAAATGAAGTAAAGGTAAGTGATAAATTAAACTTTTGTTGGGCAACTGATAAGATTGAATGGATGCATGATAAACAATTCTTACATAATGCAGGAGTGACAGAAATGGGTCAAAATTTATTTTATAAAGGTGGATATACAAATACCTTACCTTATGGTAAAAACCTCCTTATTTCACAGGAGTATTGTTCCTATGAGTATTATAAATGGATAGAGAAAGTAGCAAGTATTTCTCCCCTCACTTATTTATAAAGGTTTTAATGTTTTTACAATATGATAAAGAGTATAATAGATTTATTACAAACAAACGAGTTTTACGGAATAAGTGAAAATGTAAACATTGCAAAAGGTAAATACGCTATACCTTACACATTTAGAGATATAGGTAAAAATATTAAACGCAGATTATGGCCGATAAGAAAATCAAAGTAAAGGTTGATGTTGAAACCAACGCAGCCAATTCTATTGCAGATTTAAAAGCATTAAAGAAGCAATTGAAAGAAGTTGCCGTAGGTTCTGCCGATTTCAAAAAATTGTCTGCAGAAATCAGAGATGTAGAAGATGCAATTGCAGGTGCTAAATTGGGTGCAGAAGATTTTGCAGGTGCTTTAGAAGCTGCACCTGGTCCAGTCGGACAATTATTTACTGGACTTAAAAAAGTAGAACTTGCAACTAAATCATGGGGTGCTGCATTAAAAGCAACAGGTATCGGTTTAATCGTTTCTCTATTAGGAGGATTTGCTGCAGCTCTTTCAAAGTCTGATGAGACAATGAAAAAGTTTGAACCTATCCTTATTATGTTCGAACAGGCATTAAATGGTATATTAGGTGCATTACAACCACTTATAGATGGATTTATAGAATTAGCTATTGATGTAATGCCATATGTAACAAAGGCATTTAAAGTAGTTTATTCAGCAGTAACGGCAGTATTCCAATCAATAGGTAAGTTAGGTTCATCAATTGTAAAATTATTTAAAGGAGATTTCAAAGGTGCATGGGAAGATGCTAAATCATCAGTAACAGGATTTAGTGATAACTACGATACAGCAGTTCAAAGATTTGAAGTAGGTCAAAAGAAAATGACTAAAACTCAAAAAGAAAATCTTAAAGAACAAAAGAAAGATTTAAAAGAACATACGGATGAAACGAAAAAAATAAGAGAAGAGGAGTTAAAAGAATTAATGGATGGTCAGAAAGAAGCAATGTTGGAATTACTTTCTGAAAGAGAAGCTGAAGAGTTTAAGGTAAACGAACATTATTCTAGATTATTATTTCTTGCAACTAAATATGGTGAAGATACAACTCAATTAAAAGCTGCACAAGCTGATGCATTAAAAGAAATTGATGATAAGTATTTAGCTAAACAAGCTGAGTTAGATGAAAAGGAAAAAGAGAAGAGATTAAAAGATGCCGAAGAGTTTGCTAAATTCTCAATGGAACAATACGAAAGAATTAAGGAATTAGATGAACAAAGAAAAGACTCAGCATTCAAAACCAATCAAGCCGTATCACAATCATGGGTTGATTTAGGTAATAATATTTCAGGTATATTTGGAAGTTTAATAAATGTATTTGCACAAGGTTCGGCGATGGCAAAAGCATTCGGTGTTGCACAAGTTGCAATCAATGCTGCATCATCTATTGGACAAATATTAGTAAATGCAAGGTCTGCACAATTTGAATACGATAAAGCAATTGCAACAGGCAACGCTGCAATCTTAATGTCAATACCAAAATTAGTAAACCCAATCACTGCACCATTAGGTATTGCAGAAGCAGCAGCAGGTAAAGCAGCAGTTGCGGGTGGTATCGCAGGTAAGGCTGCATTGAAGGTAAATACTAATTTACAAATTGCAGCAGTGGGTGTTTCATCAGCTGCACAAATAGCTGCAATCTTATCATCAGGTAAAAGTAAATCATCAGGAGCAGGTGGAGGTGGAGGAAGCGTAGCATCCGCAGGTAGTGGAGCAATACCAAATGCACCGACTATTGCAGGAACTGCTGCACCACAAATAACTACAACCGGTGGTATGAACCCTACACAACAAATAGGAGAAACTATATCTGCATCGCAAAGACCTATTCGTGCATATGTAATTAGTGGAGATGTTACATCACAACAGGCATTAGATAGAAGAACTTCCAGAGCTGCAACATTTAGTGCAGGATAACTATTTTTAATCAAAAATCTGTTTTTATAATATGAAATTGTACGAGTTAAAAATTGAAGATAATGAGGATGAAGTGTTTGCAATCTCTTTGGTAGAGAGTCCAGCAATCGAATCTGATTTTATATTCTTTGATAAAGAAGAAGTAATGTTTGCTGCAACTGATAAAGAACAGCAGATGTTAATGGGCCCAATACTATTGCCTGAAAAGAAAATATTAAGAGTTGACGGAGAAGGACAACCATACCATGTGTATTTTACTAGAGAGACAGTAAGGAAGATTGCACAGAATTACTTAATGAAAAAGTATACTGATAAAGCAACATTAGAACATGACATGAGTATTAAAGGTGTCCATCTCGTTGAGTCTTGGATTAAAGAAGGTAAGCTTGACAAATCAAATAATTATGGTTTATCAGGTATACCTGATGGTGCTTGGATGGGAATGTTTAAAATAACTGACCCAAAGATTTGGAAAGATTATGTGAAAACAGGAAAGGTAAAAGGATTTAGTATTGAAGGACTCTTTACTCATAATTTAATTCATGCATCAAAAGAAGATATTCTATTAAAAGATATTGAAGATTTGACAGAGCAAGAAGCAGAAGTATTTTTATCTACATTAAGAGCAATCATAAAGAAAGATAAAAGATATGGTAAAGGTCAAAGAATAGAAATGGAAAGTTATTCGGACTATCCAGATGGTGTTAAATCAAATGCTAAAGCAGCATTGAAATATGCAAATGATAATGGTTGGGGTAGTTGTGGAACTCCTGTTGGAAAACAAAGAGCAAATCAATTAGCAAAAGGAGAACCAATTAGTGTAGATACTATAAAGAGAATGTATTCATTTTTAAGTAGACATGAAGGTGATTTAGAAGTATCAAAATCATTTACCGATGGTTGTGGATATCTTATGTATATGGCATGGGGTGGTAAATCAGCATTAGGTTGGAGTAGAAACAAATTAAGAACTTTAGGTTTATTAACTGAAACGGAAGCACAACCATCTATCACATCATCTTATCCAGGACAAAAAGCTAGTGGCAGTATTGCACCAGCATTAAAATAATATGAACCAAAATACTTACATAAAGAATATTGAAAGATTTGCTTTACCATCAGTATCGATGAGAAAGTTTAAGTCTATGTTGGAAAGTAGTTCAGCAGGTAATCCTATGTTTGTAAAATGGAGAACTGCAATATCACCAACACATAGAGCATCTTATGAAATGTATTGGGGAAAGTTTTATAGTAATTCTGACCAAAGTGAAACTAAACAAGAAGAAGGTATGGTGAACTTAGTTGCTCCTACTACAATAGAAGGATGGAGAACTTTAACATACGATAATATTTCATCATTTAAGTTTGAAGGAAAAACTTATACAATTAATTAATATGCCAATACCAAAACCAGAAGGTAGAGAAACCGAAGATAAATACATTAGTCGTTGTATTTCAGAAATAGGAAATGAATACGATATAGAAGGACAGGCTTATGCAGTATGTAAAAGTACATATGATAAAGATAAGATGTCTAAAATGACTGACACATCTAGTAAAGTAATGGCAAGTGTTGCATACAATACAAGATTTAGAGGTATTAACTTAATGGCTAAAGGTGATGACCCTTGTTGGGATGGATATCAAATGGTAGGCATGAAAGATGATGGTACACCTAATTGTGTTCCAATAGAAATGGCAGAAGTAGGCCCGAGAGGTGGTATCAAAGAAAGTGATAAAGCACCAAAAAGTGATACTAAAAATCCCAATCCAAAAGGTGAGGGTTCAGCAAAAGGAGATGCAAGTTCTACGAGAGGAGCAAAAGTGACAGCAGAACAAGAAAAGACACTAGAAGGTAAAGTGAAAGATTTTAATGAAAGAGAGAGTAATACTAAAAATGGTAATGCAACATTAGGAGCATTGAAATCAGTATTCCAAAGAGGATTAGGTGCATATAACACATCACATAGTCCGGCAGTAAGGTCAGCAGAACAATGGGCATTTGCAAGAGTGAATGCATTTTTATATCTACTTAAAAATGGTAGACCTGAAAATCCAAAGTATGATACTGATTATGACCTCTTACCAAAAGGACATCCAAAAGCAAATAAGTAATGGAAAATATATACACAGTAATCATAACTGCAATCACTACATTAGGTGGAGTGAATGCATGGAGATACTTTGAGAAAAG
>Ga0208599_1000444_pt1 | contig 9724 bp, 7 predicted proteins | sample LakMenEpi17Aug12_FD_150706 | JGI IMG/M metagenome (GOLD analysis project Ga0208599, IMG submission 150706) | Freshwater microbial communities from Lake Mendota, WI - 17AUG2012 deep hole epilimnion (SPAdes) | ecosystem: Environmental > Aquatic > Freshwater > Lake > Epilimnion/Euphotic zone ... | reverse complement strand
AGTTAGCTCGCTTCGTTTTGCATAATTGGTAAGCATTGCAGCGGTATCTGAAAAAGCAATTTTATTATTGATTCGATTCGATATCGACAGTGTATCTGTACTGTTTAATTTAGAATTAATACGATTTGACAAGGATGCTGTATCAGATTTTTTAAAATAAGGCGCTAACATAGATGCCGTATCTGCAATATTCAATTTTAACTCAAACCCTTCTACTCTTGCTGCAAAAAGCGCAAATGGAACTGTCCAAAATTGAGATGTTCCCATATCTATATAATGTTCCTCTACATTCCAATTAGTAAGTGGAACTGAAGGCGCAATAGCAGCTTTAATGTTTAAAAAATAGGGACCACTCAACCAATCGATATTACCAATAGAAGCTGGGCCGGATAACTTATTGCCTTTTCCAATTACGATGGTAAAAACACCTTCATTAGAAGCTACTATTTTATGCGACTCTAGATATACTTGCACACCAGAAATGCTATTTTGTATAATTGCATTTTTGATATAAATAGTTCTTCCTTTTGCAGGATTACCTGCTGGATCTTTAGCTATTGCTTGAAATAAAATACCATCTGGCACTTTTGAAACTTGTGCGTGTATACAAATAGCAAAACACTGAAGAACTATAATGAAAATGATTTTTTTTGAATTAAAATTCATAGTAACTATTGTGATTTTATTAATATTAATGTTTGTATATGCAGTTGACCTACTTGTACTTTTAAATAATAAGTTCCAGTGGATAGTATCGGCATCCTAATTTCAAATCCAGCTCGAAGTAGATATATTGAAGTAGTAAATGATTTGATTCTTATACCAGCTGCATTATATAAGTGCAAATCATACATGACAGTTTTAGTATAATTAAAATCCGTGTGTGATTTAATCGTCACTTTTTCGATAAAAGGATTGGGATAAACATCTAGTTGAAGTGGTTCAATAAAAGGCGCTATAACACAATTCATACTAAATAAATTGGCAGCACTTTGCTTACTAGCTGAAATGCCATTTGACAGTAAAAAACAGCTTCCGCCTTCTAATAGAATAGTGCCAGAAAATATTTTGTCAGTTTGGCCAGCATTGCCCACTATCCCCATTACGTAGGGCATGCTTATTTGTGCTTGAGATTTACTTACAAAAATGAGCATCAAGCATATACTAACGAATCGCTTTAAACCTAGCATTGATTTTTTTTCCGTTTAACAAATAGGTGAGCGAAAGCGAATCGTAACTTAGAAAGCCGATGTGGTAACTTTGTTTTACAATAATTCCTGAGGGATAATTGTTGAATACTTCTTTTAAAGAATCTACTACAGAAAGTGACCAATCACCAGAAGCTCCATCTGTATCCGTAAAATTGCTTGTAGATAAATATTTTTTAATATAACCTACCTGGCTACCCGATAATACTTGAGGTAGACTGTCGATAGTTAGCCCTTTTAATTTCCAACTAGTCAATTTTGCACCAGTGCCTATCAAATAATCTTTCTTGATTTCAAGTAAACTTTTTGGCTCTTTTTTGTTGCAAGCAAGCAACAAAAAAACCATCACTATTTGCGAGATTCTCCCCATATAAATCATTCACTATCGTATTACAAATTGCCTATATGTAAAAAACATACAGGTATACGAATAAAAATCATTTAAAAAATGTTGCTGAGACTATAACACAGAGGTGCAATCTGTAATATACAGTGCTTAAAATTTGTAAGACAGCAAAGGAGACAACGCTATTGACCTATTTTACGGCAAATTCTAGCTTGAACCTATTTGAATTATGAACTAGCTTGCTTTAAAGTAGTTAATACTTCATCGGTAACGCCACCAAAAAAACAAATACCCGCAGCCTGATTTTGTAGGGCATATTTGATACCTGAAGCTAACTCGGTTTGGTTATTAAAGTCCGATAAAAATAGACCTGCATAAAGTGGCACGCCATCTTTAAGAAACCTTACGCCTTCTGCAACGGCGTCACCAATCCAGGTCACGCCCTCTTGATAAAACCCATGATAAATCATTGGGAAAACCATATCTAAATTCCAATTGGTCCAATCTTGTCTTACCATTCGGCGGGCCAGTTCAGGCATTGGAAAAACGGCAGCACTAATTTTTTTATGGTGTTTATGTGCTACAACCGCTAATTCATTTACCACATTATTAATTGCCTGGTATCTAAATAAACGCCAAGATACCTGCGCATCTGGATAGCGAAGTGATAAAGGATCATTTCCCGTTTTTGCAGCATACGCATCTCTACAAGTTTTGCAATAACAAAAATCGTAGGCAGGTAATTCTGTTCTTTGATCTAGTTTGTAGGTATCCCATAAATTAAGCGGCAATACCACATCACAAAAACGAATATAATCGAGGTGTAAACCATCAATATAATTTTTTGATAAAATAATGTCTGCTTCGTTTTTTAAAAAATCCTGCACTTCTGTTTTTGAAGGACATAACCATTTGTAATATCCAACATAAGGTGGCTTAGTAGCACATGAATCACCGGAACGAGAAATAGCAGACCATTCTGGATGTTGTTTTAACACATCGCCCCTATTCATCGTCCAATTCCAGCGGTGCGCTTCTAGTCCTGCATTTTTTGCTTCGGTATAATGTTTTTCACTATCTGCTTCAAATAAAAGTCCTCTGATACCCGCATCATAATAAGCTTTATATCTTTTTTTAAGTACAGTAACTTCATCTTTTTTATCTGGATTAATCCAAATCCAATGTTTATTTTTTTGCTTTTTTACATCCGTGCTTACTGGCATATTAGCAATAGCAGGTAAAGACGCAAATCCAGCAGCAGCAGCGGTTCCAATACTATTTTTTAAAAATTGTCTACGATTATTTGACATACAATACATTTAGTTTTTAAAATATAAATATCCCCATTTAACCGGCACGTGCATATCAATAACGCCGGTTGGATTCCATACCCAATTGTGTTCCGAAATAGTCCTCTTATTTTCATTTAATTTTTTTCGGTACGTCTTTCCATCGGGCTCAAGCGTCCATTGTACGCGTGAAAAATTGATGCGCCAAGGATTTGTAGTAGATGGTGACGCAGTTCTATTGTTTCTTGAAATGGCTGTAAATGGAATGGCCATTTCAACGGTCCAACCACTATCAATATCTGAATTATCATTGATGGTTCCATTGGCAATTACCTTGGATAGGATACCAGTAGTATTCCATCCCATATCAAAGGTTCCTCCTTTTTTATAAGGCTTATTCATAAATAAATCCATGATGGTTCCAAGAACATTTATTTCAATTTCAAAATACTGTTCGCCATCACCCATAGGATCAATAAAAACTTCAAAATCATGATCGCGATAAATGATATCGTCCTGTTTTTTTAAAGTACCCCACAAATGCGGTTCTTCCAAAACAGCGCCAATATATAAATATTGACTGTCCCACATCATTTTAACAGTAGTACTAAAAGCTGGCTTGGGCTTACTAGCACCTTCAATATCTTCAAAATCTGAAATCAATACCGCTTGTTTCCAATCATGTTCATTTAATTTTCCATCCACCTTAATGGGCCGCTTTGCCATTCGGGCTTTGTACTTTTTTTCAGAATGAAGGGAAGAAGAAAGAACCGTTTGAGCATCCAAACAAGCGCCAAACAGTAACAGTAGGCCAATTAAAGCACTCGTTTTTTGCTGAAAAAGCTGTTTTGATGGCATAATCGTTTCTTTCTGCTTAAAAATAAATCAAAATTGCGGACACCGCTTCAACAGAATAGGCATTTTACACATCAAAATTAACGCAAACAATGAGAGCAAGATTTATCTAATTCATTCATTATATAGTATTTAAACATTTATATAATTTTATATTTATAGGTAAAACAACTCTTATTTAGCCTTTTCCTGCACTTTTTTATCTACACTATATAATAGCATAGGAATGGCCCGATAAAGATTTATATTTAAGGTACTGATTTGCTATTATAAATGTGTTCATATGATTAATAAACGACTCTTCATCTTAATAGGCGTTTGCCTTGTTGTTGGTGTATTAGCTTACTACTCTTTTAGAACCACTGCTGTGGATGATGTAAGAGTGCCTGATGTTGTAAGCTATAATTATGATGTAAGACCCATTTTATCAGACAAATGTTTTAGTTGTCATGGACCAGATCCTAAAAAAAGGGAAGCTGGATTAAGATTAGATATTGAAAGTGAAGCATACAAAGCTCTACAAGATCACCCAACCAAACGAGGCATTGTTCCAGGCAAACCAGAACTATCAGAAGTTTTTCAAAGAATAACAACAACAGATTCTAGTCTTGTAATGCCAGTGGCATCCAGTAAATTACCAAGGCTAACGGACAATGAAGTAGCCATTATAAAAAAATGGATTGAGCAAGGTGCGAAATATGAAAAGCACTGGGCTTTTACGATTCCACAAAAACAAGCACTGCCAAAAGTTGATGACGAAAGTTGGCCAAAAAATGAAATCGACTATTTTATTTTAAATAAGATGGAAGAAAAAGGTTTGACGCCAAATAAAGTTGCAGATAAAGAGCGTCTGGTAAAACGCGTATACATGGATGCAGTGGGCGTATTACCTACCGAAGCCGAAACAAAAGCTTTTGTGAATGATAATAACGAAAACGCTTACGAAAAGCTAGTAGACCGTTTATTAGCCATGCCGCAGTACGGTGAAAAAATGGCAATTAGCTGGCTCGATATTGCACGCTATGCAGATAGCCATGGTTATCAAGACGATAATTATAGAAGCCAGTGGCCTTGGAGAGATTGGGTAATTCATGCATTCAATAAAAATTTATCGTACAACGAATTTATAACTTGGCAATTGGCTGGTGACTTAATCCCAGGTGCCACCAAGGAACAAATTTTAGCAACGGGCTTTAATAGAAATCATAAAATCACGGAAGAAGGTGGTGTCATTGATGAAGAATACCGAATCGAATACGCATCAGATAGAACCAATACATTTGGCCGTTCGGTACTTGCACTCACTGTAGAATGTGCAAAGTGTCACGATCATAAATATGATCCTATTTCACAAAAAGATTACTACCAACTCTTTGCGTTTTTTAATAACGTGAATGAAGTTGGTTTAGAATCTACTGTTGGCGGACCTGTTACCTATGCAAAAAATCCACGCATGGATATCACCAACGATGATGTCAAAGGGATTTTAAAATTCATCAACAAAGTAGATACCAATAAACTTGAAGTATCTGTAATGGGTGATTTAGATACGGTTCGTAAAACTTATATTTTAGATAGAGGTAGCTATGCAGCAAAAACAGTTGAAGTAGAAGCTGGCACACCAGCTGCTGTGTTACAATTTGATCCATCGCTTCCAAAAAATAGACTTGGATTGGCAAAATGGTTGTTTGACAAAAAAAATAGTTTAACAGCACGCGTGTTTGTAAATAGAATGTGGCAAGAATTTTTTGGTAGAGGCCTTGTAAAATCTGCAGCAGATTTTGGTATGCAAGGAAACCTCCCAACGCACCCAGCATTACTAGACTGGTTAGCCGTAGACTTTAGAGATAACGGATGGGATATGAAAAGGCTTGTCAAACAAATATTGATGTCGGCAACCTACCAACAATCAAGTGAAATTTCTGACAAAAAACAAAGAGTAGATCCTCTAAACACCTATTGGTCTTATGCGCCAAGGGTTCGTTATTCTGCAGAACTTGTAAGAGACATGCTTTTATCAAGTAGTGGACTTCTTAATAAAACAATTGGTGGACCTAGTGTAAAACCATACCAGCCACCAGGATTATGGGAACTTGCTACTTCTGGCCGAGGTATTTTAAATAAGTACATGCAAGATACCGGGCAAGCACTTTATAGAAGAGGCATGTACACATTTATAAAGCGCACCGTACCGCCACCCTCTATGATGATGTTTGACGGAAGCAATAGAGACGAGTGTCAAGTAACAAGGTACCGCACCAACACCCCACTGCAAGCACTGATTATGCTTAACGATCCAACCGTACTTGAAGCATCAAAAGCGCTTGCGGATAAATTATTACAACAACAACCTGAAGTCAATAAACTCATTGAAAAAGCTTTTAGATCCATTTTGTGTAGACAAGCAAGTAGTAAAGAAATTGAAACGCTTGTTTCTTTTTATGACGAAACAAAAAAAGAGTTAGCCAAGGATCAAAAAAAGGCGGCGACACTAGTTGAGCCGGGCACCTATAAACCAAGAACAAAACAAATCGTTGATCTCGCTGCAGCTATGCAAACCATTCAGGTTATTTATAACATGCAAGAAGCGATCACAAAAACATAAACCATGGAAAAAGAATTACTCGAACACGGCCTTAACGCAAATCGAAGAAAATTTATTTCTAGAATGAGCCTTGGATTAGGTAGTGCAGCCCTTGGCTCACTGCTCATTCCAGATTTATTTGGTGGAAAAGAAAGTGCAGAAGATGCCATCATGAAAGCAGTGCCGCATATTGCACCAAAAGCAAAGCGTGTTATTTATTTGTTTCAAAATGGAGCACCTTCTCAACTTGAAACATTTGATTACAAACCCATGCTTCGTGAAAGAATGGGCGAAGACCTACCAGAGTCCATTAGAAATGGTCAGCGTTTAACAGGCATGACTGCAGGTCAAAGTAAATTTCCACTGATTGGTTCTTACTACGACTTTAAACAATATGGAAAATCTGGGGCATATGTGAGTGACTTGTTTCCACACATGGCATCGGTAGTTGACGATTTATGTATCATCAAATCGATGCACACCGAAGCCATTAACCACGACCCTGCACTTACGTTTTTTCAGTCGGGTGCACAACAAGGCAATAGGCCTAGTATGGGCTCTTGGGTAAGTTATGGACTCGGTACCGAAAACAATAACCTTCCAGCATTTTGTGTGCTTTTATCGAGAGGTAAAGGAAATGGACAGGGTGTTTATTCTAAATTATGGACCAACGGATTTTTAGATTCGGTGCATCAGGGTGTTCAATTTAGCAGTGGCGATAATCCAATTTTGTATTTACAAGACCAGGCAGGCATGGACAGAAATGCGCGCCGAAAAATGCTTGATAAAGTAGCAACGCTTAATAATTTAGAGTACGAACAATTTGGTGATCCAGAAATTGCTGCTAAAATTCAGCAGTATGAAATGGCCTACCGCATGCAAACAGCTGTTCCAGAAATCATTGATACTTCTAAAGAATCTGATAGCGTTATTAAAATGTACGGACCAGATTGTTTAGTGCCTGGTACATATGCAGCGAACTGTTTACTAGCGCGTAAATTATCTGAAAGTGGTGTTCGATTTATTCAACTCTATCACCAAGGTTGGGATCAGCACGGAAATTTACCAAACGAAATGCGCGGTCAAGCCAAAGATGTAGACCAACCTTCGGCAGCGCTTATTAAAGATCTAAAACAAAGAGGTTTACTAGACGAAACGCTTGTTATATGGGGTGGTGAATTTGGAAGAACCAATTTCTGCCAAGGACCTATGACCGTTGATAATTATGGACGTGACCATCACCCTCGCTGCTTTAGTATTTGGATGGCAGGTGGCGGTGTTAAGCCTGGTATTGTGCATGGAGAAACCGACGACTTCGGATATAACATTATCAAAGACCCAGTGCACGTGCATGATTTTCAAGCCACTGTTTTAAACCTATTAGGGCTAGAGCATGAGCAATTAACTTATAAATTCCAAGGAAGAAGATACCGTTTAACTGATTTATACGGAAACGTTGTCAATAATATTATCGCTTAAAATAAAACCTATGAACCGCAAAAAATTTATTCAAACTTCTGCTTTAGCAGGTGCTAGTTTTTTTATCACTAAAGATTTATTGGCAAAACCAAAAGGACCTGTGTACGGTCATAACGATAAAAAATATTTTTTGGATACCAAATGGGGAACCCTAAACACTGATAAAACACCTGTAAATGATTGTCATGAAATGGTACAGGACAGTAAAGGTCATATCGTTCTACTTACCAACGAAACAAAAAACAATATTATTATTTACAATAAATCAGGCAAGCTAAAAGGAAGTTGGGGTACCGAGTTCCCAGGTGCACATGGTTTATCGATTCAAAAAACGGGTAAAGAAGATTTTTTATTTATTACAGACACCAATAGACACCAGGTGTACAAAACAACCATGGATGGTAAAATTTTATTTACCATTGATCCACCAGCAGAAGTTGGCCCCTATGCGACTAAAGATAAATTTGTACCTACCGAAACCGCTGTTTTAGAAAATGGAGAATTTTACATTGCAGATGGTTATGGTGCACAATACATTTTACACTATGACGCTAATGGTAAATTAAAAAATGCATTTGGTGGTAGAGGCGAAGGAGAACAATACCTAGATAATGCACATGGTATTTGTATCGATTATAGAAATGCTACCCCTACCCTTATTGTTACCGATAGAAACAGAGCTTGCTTTAAAAGATTTTCTTTGGATGGAAAATTATTAGAAGTAATTCATGTACCGGGTGCTGGCGTGTGTAGACCTGTTATTAGTGGCGATTATTTATATGCTGCTGTATTACGTTCACCAAACATGGGTGTAGAAGCTAGCGGCTTTGTTACTATTTTAAATAAAGAAAACAAAGTGGTATCAAACATTGGAGGTTCTGAACCTATTTATACAAACGGAAAATTAAATACCCTTCAACAAACAGAAAAAATATTTGCCCATCCACATGATGTTTGTGTAGATGATGAAGGTAGCCTTTATGTAGCGCAGTGGGCTTCTGGAAAAGTGTATCCTTATAAATTAACACAAGCATAGTGAACTATGAAATGGATTGAGAAAGTAGCAAGTTCGCTTGCGTTTGCGGGACTGTTTTTATTAGGTATTATTTTTGTATTTGATGACAAACTTCAAATACCAGTGTGGCTTCAAGTAGCGGGCAGGATGCATCCACTACTACTCCACTTACCTATCACGCTCTTACTCATTTCCGTTGTTTCTTTTTTTATTCCAAGTAGTTCCTCTACCATTTCAATTGTTAGTTATGTCAGACTCTTTGGTGCTTTAACGGCCATTTTTACGGCTATTATGGGTATTTTACTAGCTACCGAAGAAGGCACAGAAGGAGATACGTTGCAATGGCACAAATGGTCTGGAACAGCAGTAGCCGTTTTAGCATGGATACTGTATAGTTATGCTAGCTTTATTCAATCCAATAAAAAACTAGCCATTTCAAGTGGCGTACTACTGTTTTTTTTAACCATAACAACGGGTCATTTTGGTGCTACCCTAACACATGGCGAAGGATTTTTAACAGCGCCGCTTTATAAAAACGAACCAAGCACATTAACGCTAGCAGAAGCGCGCATTTATCCAAATGTAGTTGCCACCATATTCAAAGAAAAATGTGGTACTTGCCATAACAATAGCAACAAAAAAGGTGGACTATCATTAAGCGATTCGGTAGGCATTATGACGGGTGGAAAATCGGGAAAAGCAGTGGTAGCAGGTGACTTACTTAAAAGTTTAGTGATCACCAGAGCACATTTACCGCTCTCTGATAAAAAACATATGCCTCCATCAGACAAACCGCAATTAACCACTGCCGAGCTTGCTATACTAGAAGCATGGATTCAAAAAGGAGCACCATTTGATACAAAAATAACAAGTATTCAAAGTACTGATACGTTACGCATATTAGCAGAAGAATATATCAAGCCATATTTAGCAAAAGAAGAAAAATAT
>Ga0208599_1000441_pt1 | contig 9780 bp, 11 predicted proteins | sample LakMenEpi17Aug12_FD_150706 | JGI IMG/M metagenome (GOLD analysis project Ga0208599, IMG submission 150706) | Freshwater microbial communities from Lake Mendota, WI - 17AUG2012 deep hole epilimnion (SPAdes) | ecosystem: Environmental > Aquatic > Freshwater > Lake > Epilimnion/Euphotic zone ... | reverse complement strand
GCCGTGGGCACGCCTACGCCATTTTCGTCTACGGCAAAAAATGGTCTTACGACAAAGACTTCGGCTCGATTCCGCTGACCTCGGGCGAGGACGGCGCGATGTGGGAAGCGTGGGAAGCAAACTTCAAGCGCGGGCACCGGGGCGAAATCACTGAAGCGTATTATTTGGAGAAGTAAACATGAGCTATTTGCAACATCACATGACGACACTTGAGCGCGGCGCCTTGGGCACGTTCGCCAGTATCGGCAGCGCGGCCGTCTCGCTGGTCAGCCAGCTTGAAGTCTACCTGCGGGTCGCCGGCCTTATCATCGGCCTCGCGGTCGGTGTGGTCACACTAATTTCGGTCCTCCACGACCTACGGAGAAAACAGAAAGAGAAATAACCATGCGCAACTGGAAAACAACGACCATCGGCATCCTAACCATGCTTATCGCTATTGCGACCGGCGGGAAGGAATACCTGCAAACTGAGCAGATCCCTGATCTGGCGCTCATCATCACCAGCATCCTCGCGGGCTGGGGCTTGGTGCAGGCCAAGGACAATAACGCCCGACTCTAATGCGGTGCCGCCCCCAGTTCGCCTTCACGCTCGCCGCCGCACTAGTGCTTGGTGGCTGCGTGACCATTCCCCTTCCGCCCGTGGACGGCGAGAAGACGCAGGCCGGCGACTGGGGAAGCATCAAGGTGATGATCACCTACGTCCCGAACGTGGGCGAGCTGATCAGCGATTTCAAAGAATGGAGAAAGCCAACCGAATGAAAACCTTTATTGAAAAACAACTTGTCCGCCTGCTCTTGAGCCGTGGCGGGCCGATCCTGCAAAAGCTGGTCACCGGAGCGGCGGCCGCTGCGCTGACCTACATCGCCACCAAGAGCGGCCTCGATGTCCGCGCCCTCGGTCTCAACGAGGCGGTGGTCGCCGGCATCATCTGGGGCATCCTCGACATAGCCATCACGCGCTTGCCGGCGAACATCTTGAAGGACTACGGGAAGCAGATCCAAGCCCTGCTTAACACGCACGGCCGTGGCCAGCACCTCAAGTTGGACGGCTACGTCGGCCCCGTGACCGTGGAGGCCGCTGCCGCTGAATTGGCCAGCCGGAATTAGCATCGTCGATAAACCAAGCAAGTGATCCCGAAAAACCGGCCACAGCAAAAACGGCAAGACACCGAGCGGCAACTGAAGTCCGCCGGTGTCAGCGATCCGGTGTGTCTGGTCGGCATTAGGGGCTACTACCGCGATAGCATGGGCGCGAAGGGCAAGAACGATGTCGGACTTTTCGATGACGCCATCATTTTGATCTCCCCGAACGCTCATGTTGCATGGAACGCCAACGTGGACCCGACGCGGCTTGGGTGGAACCCGAAGGCCCGCAAGCCGATGGCGCAGCTCAAGGCTGGCGTATATCGCTACAAGATCGGCAAGCACGGCCTGCGCACCGGCAACCCCTACACCGCCTTGGTGCAGGCTGGTCCGGTGACAGTGCATCGCGGCGACAAGGAAGAGACTGGGTTTTTTGGAATAAACATCCACGCCGCCGGCCGCACGACATCCTCGGAAGGCTGTCAGACGGTCCCGCGTGCTGGCGGGCAATGGGATTCCCTGATCGCCACCGTGCAGTCGGAGATGAAGCGCAACAACGCCAAGACCCTTTCTTACGTTTTAACCAGCAAATCCTAAAACACTATGGCCAAGACAATCGGACAACTTACACAAGCAACCACCATCGCATCCGGCGACGAGTTCGTCATCGAGCAGAGCGGACTGACCAAGCGTGTCGCCGCCAGCGTGGTGCGCGGCGGGCTGATCAATGCGGACATTGACGCGGCGGCGGCGATTGCCTTCAGCAAGCTCGCGGCTCTTGACAGCGCCAACCTCCTTGTCGGCAACGGCAGCAATGTGGCGACCAAGGTTGCTGTGACTGGCGACGTGACGATCAGCAATGCTGGTGTGACGGCTATTGGTAGCAGCAAGGTTGTCACGGCGATGATTACAGATGCGAATGTCACCGCAGCCAAGTTGAGCGGGGCGCAAACAGGCTCGGCGCCGATCTATGGCTGCCGTGCTTGGGTCAACTTTGATGGAACGCGCAACGAGGCGGACACTGGAGCTTCGACCAACGGCGCCAACGTAAAGATTCGCGCCAGCGGGAATGTGTCCAGCGTGCTAAAAAATGGCACCGGTGATTACACCATTACGTTCACGACCGCGCTGCCTGACGCAAACTATTGTTTTACGTTTGGCGCCGGAGCCGACAGCGCGATTGGGGTTCCTTCATTATCGGCAAAACAATCTGTCGCGCCAACGACAACGGCGCTTCGTGTCGTAACAGACAATGGCGCTAACCAAGCGATGACCAACGACATCGCAAGCTGCTGCGTTTCCGTCTTTCGCTAAATGCCCCTAGAAAGCCCCATCCTCCGCGACGGCGATGCCGGATTCGCTGGTTATGCCAGCCGAATCAATCCGGTTGCGCTGCCTGCTGGCATGCTCCAGCTCTCGGAGAACATGCGGCTTGATCGCGGAGTGGCGGTGACGCGCAAGGGCGCCAAGCGCATGGCGGATGCCATCAGCGTGGCCTCATCGCCGCTCACGGTTCCCTTTGTGCTTAACCCTGCGCCCAACGCGCCGGTGGTGCAGAGCGTCTACAGCGGCGGCATCTTCGCGGCCAGCGTCTACCGCTCGCCCGATCAGGTGCAAAGCGCCGAGATCGTCGTGCTGGCGGGCGGCGACCGCGCTTACACGATTCTCTTGGACGACAACCAATCCTTCGCCGGTGTCTGGTCGGGCGGCTTTCTGGTCACTGACACCGGAGAAGAAATCGTGGACGAGAACGGCGACACAATCGTCATCAGCGTGCTACCTCAAGAACTGGGCTACCCGACATCGCCGGACGAGGTCATCGAGCCGACTGACACTGTCAGCATGGTGCAGGCCAACGACCGCCTTTACTTGTTCCGCGAAGCCGATGCCTCGCGTCCGGGCTGGGTGATCAAGAACGTGACCACCGGCGGCATCACGGTGGCGTCCACCACGGCGACCGTCAACCTGACCGGCCACGGATTTCCCGCTGGCGCCCGCGTGCGCATCGAGGGGAGCACTGTCGCGGCCTTTGATGGCGTGGAATACGACATCGCCACGTCCTCCACCAACAGCTTTACCATCACCGTCCCCAGCGGCACCGCCTCTGACGCCACGACCAGCGGACGCACCGTGCGCCGCGTCAAGGCGCCGCTCTACTGGGACGGCATCGCTACCGCCTTCGTCCGCAGCCCCGCAGGCGTGCCGACCGGACTCTCGGCGACCTACAAGACCATGAGGTCAACGGCGTGGGGCACCTACATCAACAACCGCCTCGTCCTGCCGGACGGCAAGAACAACGTGCTGATCAGCGATATTTTGGACGCCAACACCTACGATCCTTACTGGCAGTCTTTCCGCGCCGGTGCGGGCAGCAATGACTTCGTCGTCGCGGTGCATCCGTGGGTGGAGAACAGCTTCCTCGTCTTCTGCCGCAAGAGCATCTGGCTCGCAGAGGTCAACCAGTTTGCCAGCGTGGACGGCGCCTCTACGGCCATTGACACGGCGCTCTCCAAGCTCACGCTCCTCACCGATGAGGTCGGCTGCGCGGCCCGCCGGTCCGTTGCCACGGCGGGGCAGTTCGTCTATTTCCTGAGTGACTCCGGCGTCTACCGCCTCGACAGCCGCCTCGACCTTAAACTTCGCGGCGACACCAAGCCTCTCTCGGACCCGATTGCCAACCAGCTTGAAGACCTCAACGACAGCCTCGTCAAAAACTCAGTCGGGCTTTGGTATTCCAACCGCTACTACCTCGCCGTCCCGCTGGCCGGCGCGGACAACAACAACGGTGTTTTCCTTTACAATGCGCTGAACGACCAGTGGGAGACCCGCGACATCTACGCTTTCGGCGTGGATGACTTCGTCGTCGCAACCCGCGCCAACGAGCGCCGCCTCTTCGTCAGTAACAAGGCGGGCAAGCTCATGCTCCTCGACGAGATCGAAGAAGGCGACCAGTCGCCGGACGCGCAGGCCAATGTTATCACACCGGTCCCCGGCAAGATCCGCACGCGCCGCTACGGATTGGGCAGCATGAGCACCAAGCGCTTCGTCCGCAGCCTCGCCGATGTGGTGCTGCCGGATACGGCAAGCGTGACGGTCAAAGCGATCACCGTTAACCCCGACAGCGAGATCACCTTGGTGCCAGGACAGACCAACACCTCGGGACTGAGCGAGGACTACACGCTCAAGCAACCGATTCGCGCCAAAGCGCACTACTGCGAATTGCAATTTGAAACCACGGCCAACCGGCCGGAGATCCGCAACGTCTCAATCGAAGCCGCCGGCCCCAGCCTGCCGCCGACCGAGACGCGGAACGCAGCTTAACAACTAAGGAGAACGAATATGGCAACAGTAACAGCAGGATACAACTGGGTGAGCGGCGAGACCGTGACACCGGCGAAACTTAACTCAGCGGCGGCGCCGACTGTGGTGGTGGCGGATGGGGAAGTGACCGACGCAAAGCTGGCCGCCACGCTGGACTTGAGCAGCAAGACGGTGACGCTTCCAGACGACAGCGTGACCAACGCCAAGCTCTCCCTCGCCGCCAATGACGGCGAGATCAAGAAGGCGATCAACGCCGACAACTCGCCGCCGATTTTCGCGTGCCGCGCTTGGGTGAACTTTGACGGTACGCGGGACACAACTGGAGCGACTTCAACGTCAAACACAAACCGGCTTATTCGCGGTTCGGGCAATGTGACGAGCGTGCTACGCAATGGGGTTGGCGACTACACGATCAACTTTACCACGGCAATGCCCGACGCCAACTATTGCGCCACAACAGGTTGGGCAACCGCAGGCGCTCCAAGCACAAGCTATGACGGAAGCGCTTCTGTCTACAGCGCTGCGACGGTCACAGCATCTTCTGTGCGCGTATTTTCTGCGCAGGGCGCGTCAATTGGCGTTGGCGAGGAAGCAGAATACTACGCCGTCGCCATCTTCCGATGACCCCATGGCAACGCGCAAAGCAATGGCACGAATCCAACGTCACGGACGAGACCTTCGAGGAAACCCTCGGATGGCATCTGACGCACGGGCTGGTCTACTCGACGCCGGAGGTATTCTTATTGGCACACGAAACGCATTGGGACGGAGAGGCGTGCAATGACCAACTGCCGCCCAATGCTTGGTTCGTTGAGCTGGCTGCTGCTGCTGGGTGCGCAAACCCTGTTCGGGAGTTTATGCGTGTGGCGAGTCGGCCGCAGCAGTGGGCGCTTTGGTGCCGGCACAATCAATTTGAAATCCGCGCCTACGATTGGCGCAAACTTGCAAGAAAGGTAGGGCTATAATTATGGGAGGATCTGGAGGCAAAAAACAAAAGAAACCCTCGGTGCAGCATGCGGCACCCTTGGACTTTAACGCGCTCATGCGCTCGGCCAACGAGCAGGCGGCGGCATCAGCCCGCGCTCAGGTGCAGGCGCAGATCGAGGCGTATCCTCAACTGGAGGCATTGCAGCTCGGGACGATCCAGCGCATCGCCGATAACCTCAACAACCCTTACACGCAGTCGGCCCGCGCGGACATCAATCGTGTGTCCGGCCTCGGCAACATGCTGGCCGACCAAGTGGGGCCGACGAACATTGAGCGCATGCTCCAGCAGCAGGCTGAGACCGAGCTTGGCCTCGGTCGCTCGCTGTCCGCCGAAGAGACCCGTGACGCCCAGCAGTCCGCCCGCGCCGCCTTCGCCGCTCGCGGCCTTGGCACCAGCATGGGCAGCAGCGCCGCTGAAATCCTCAACCGCGACAGCGCCGCGCAAGCCCGCGAGGCCAGCCGGCGGAACTTCGCCTCGGCGACCAACCAGATGGTGACGGGGAATGTCTTTGGCCGCGCCGGTCAGGCTGGCGGCATGCTGGGCAGTGCGGCTCAGGGGCAGCTTATGGTTGATCCTTACAGTCGCGCGCTCGGCAGTGCGCAGATCGGCGGCAACCTCGGCAACAACTTGCAGAGCGGCATCGGGCAGACCTTCGGCGGCGCGCAGCAGATGGCCGGCAATGTGGCGAGCTTCAATGCCAACATGCTGGATACTCGGGCGAACAGTCAGCTTAACAACTGGGCGGCGATGGAGGCGGCGCGGATGGGATCTAATGCCAGCCGGCAGGCGGGCATGATGAACTTACTTGGAAGCTCTATCCAAGGCGGCTTGCAGGCCGGCGGAATGGTTGGACTTGGCCAGTTTGGCTTGGGCCGTTCTTTGATGGGATAACAAAAAGGAGATCAAAACTATGTTTAGCTATTCACCTCAAGTCGCTGACCGCTCGGGCGAGATCATGGCCGCCGGTCAAATGCAGGCGGCTCAAACTAACGCGCAGATGATGAGCGACCTCGGGCAGAATATTGGAGGCGCGCTGCAATCCATCGGAGGAACCATTGGCGGCGCCATGCAGTCCAATGCTCAGGCTGACTCGGCCTTCGATGCTATCGCCGCCATCGGCCAGATGTATCCGGGCATGAAGAAGATTTCGACCGCCCTCGAGGGCATGGACCCGCGGACGCGCCGGTTGGCGTCGATGAGTATCTTGGACAACCTTGGGGCGATTTCGCAGTTGGGGATTGCTGGGATGAATACACAGACCCGGCAGAGCCAGCAGGCGCTGACCGCCCGCGGACAGCAGATCGCCGTTAATGCGCCCGCTGCCCGCGCGCAGCAGAACGCCGCCGCCCAAGTCGCCGCCGGCCAAGGCCGTGTCACCACGCTGCCCGCCAACATCAACCCTGACGTAATTCCCTAACATGCCTCCACGCCGCAACAACCAACTGCCGCCGCCGGTCGAACCGGACCTCCCTGCATTAGACCCCGGCGAAGAGCCAACGCCTCCGCTGGACATGCTTCCCGGCGAAGACCCGATGTTTGCCGACGACCTTTACGGCAGCGAGGTGCCGCAGGAGGTCTACAACGATGTCGCCGCGGAACCGCTGCCAGAGACCGGCATGGGCTTCGACTTCACCAAGCTCAACGTGCAGACCCGCGAGGACTTCAACGCGCTGCCGGTTGAGCAGCAGGAATTGCTCAAGGCGATGAAACGCGGCGTGCAGTTCACGCCGGAGGGCGCAGCTCAGTTTGTGCTCAAGCAGCAGGAGTCGCGCATGCAGCAGCAGCAGAAGATGGCCATGATGGAGGCCGATCCGGTGCGGCAGGAGCAGACGCGCAAGCTGAAAACCGAGGCGGACGTGCTCGAGGAAAACCGCGTCAAGGCAATGCAGAAGTCGTTTGACACCTACAACTACATGGACGAGCTGCTGGAGCGCGTCAAAACGCACCCAGGGCGCCAGTATTCAACAGGCAAAAGCAGCATCCTGCCGAAGGTGCCCGGGACGGCTCCGGCCGACTTCCAAGTGCTGCTTGACCAAATTGGCGGCCAGCAATTCTTGCAGGCGTTTGAGACGCTGAAGGGCGGCGGCCAGATTACTGAGGTTGAGGGGCGCAAGGCCACCGAGGCGCAGGCACGCCTTAATCCCAAGCAAAGCGAGGAGTCGTTCCTGCAAGGCGTCACCGAGCTGCAGGGGATTGCGCGTTCCGCCAAGGAGCGGGCCAGCGCCAAGATCCAACCGGCAGATTCCCCATCCACGCCGGCCGCCCAAAGCGCGGCCCCGCGTCAGCGTAAAACAGTAGCAGGAACCACCTACGAAAAAGGAGCTGACGGACGATGGTACCAAGTTCGCTAGACGGATTGACCGACGAGCAGCTCGCCGAGCTGGAGGCGCAGCAGGGGCAGCCGGAGATCACAACCGGGCTGGTGGACCGTCTGGCCGCGGCGCCCGCTCCGACTGAGGGATTTACTGACCGGCAGCTGGATTCGCTGCCGGTGCTGGCCTCCACGCCGTTTGCCGCAGAGCGCGGAATCACGTTGCCGCCCGAGGCGCCCGCAGAGCCAGAGCCGATGACCGACTACGAGCTAAACCAGCTCGAGGAGGAAAACTACCGCCGCGTGGACTACATCATGCCGGAGGAAGAGTTCCGGCAATATTGGAACCGCCGCAAGGAGGAGAACAACGAGGTCGGCCGTTTTATCGATGGCGTTGGCCAAGGCGCCGCTGGCATGCTGGCCATGATCCCCGAGGCCGGACGCGAGATCCGCGACGGCATGGTCGGCATGGTCACCGATCCGGTCAACCAAGTGCAGCGCAACGTGCAGACCGGCGCGGAGATTATCCGCAAGGGCGGCATCAATATGGTGCAGCTTTTCGACTGGGTCGGCAACAAGGTCAACGATGTCGGCGCTTGGGCGCAGCGACGCGGGCTGAAGCGCCAGGCACTGGCCAAGCAGCTTGAGCAGCAGGGCAGGCTCACCGGAGACGAGCTGCGCGATGCCGAGATTATTGCCGCGGCGGCCGGCGAGGCGGACGCCATGGAGCCTACCCCGCTTGAGGAGGAAGAGGATTTCGGCAAGGCGTACGAGCGCTACCAGCGGGAGAAGGCGCTGGAGCAAGAGTTCGCCGGAGTGACAAACTTTCAGATCGGTGCCAGCAAGGTCGGCTCCCCGGCGACCAGCAAGGACGCCTACCAGATCACCGACGAGCAGCCCGCAGAGACGCTGTCAATGCTCGGCTCTATGGCGGTTGATCCCGTCAATTTGCTTCCGGTCGGCGCTGGCGCCCTAAGCAAGCTGCGCGTGCTGCGCCGCACAGCAACACTCGCCGGCGCCCCACTTCGAGGTGTGCAGCGTGCAGCCGATGCCACAGCGGATCTGGCCGAGCGCGCAGAGTTTGGAATCAGCAGCCGTGTGCAGGACATCACCGGGCTGACCGCAAAACAGCAGGCAGCGCTTGGTGCCGGTGCGGCTGGCGCGGCGGTCTATGCAGATGCAGCGGGCGGCGGTGGGAACTTTACGACAGCGGTCACGGCCATCGGCAGCGTGCTGCCTGGGCTGCGTTACGGCGGTGCGATCATCCGCAAGACCGGCGCGGCGGCAGGCGGTGCGGCAACGATCATCCGCGAGGCGGGTGTCGGAGGCATCGGCGCGGCGCGAGCGGAAGCGGCGGCTGACTTGGCGCGCATGACGGCGATCCCTGAGCGCTACCGGAAATACTTTACAGGCTACGTTGACGGCACTGACAGCACACTCAAGCGTGTGGCGCAGGATGCTGGCAACCCCGAGGCGCTGCGCCGTGTGGCGCGCTTTGCCGACCGCGCGGGCGTGACCACAGCGGCGCGCCTAGCTGACGATGTGACGAGCGGCGCGGTGGCGGCCGGAATTACCGGAGCGCCCTTCGCTGCATTGCAACCGGATGCCGAGCGCGCCGGTGAGGTGCTGGGCGGCATCATGGCCCTGGGCGGTGTGGCCGGAGTCGCTGGCAGTGTGGCCCGCCGCGGAGCTACGGAAGCGGACGCGGACATCGCCCGCATGATGGCTGACGTGTATGCGGTGGGCGGCAATGTGGATGCGTTTTCTGCGCTGCCTCACGCCTCACTGGACCGCATGGCGGCCATGCAGGGTGTGCTGGCGGGCAAGGTGGATTTTGTTCCTCTCAAGGCTGACGAATACCGGATGAACAAGGACGTGTCGGCGACCGGCGGCGAGCTGGCTGCGGGACTGTTCCTTGAGAAGGACGCCAATGGACGCGCCCGAGTCTTCATCAACCTCGACGCCCGCAAGTCGGCCGGTGGCGTAGACGCCATTGCTCCGCATGAGATTGGCCACGCCATCCTGACAAGCAACGTCCTTGATGGGCAGCCGCGCAATGACCTGCGCAACTTGGTGAAC
>Ga0208599_1000438_pt1 | contig 9825 bp, 11 predicted proteins | sample LakMenEpi17Aug12_FD_150706 | JGI IMG/M metagenome (GOLD analysis project Ga0208599, IMG submission 150706) | Freshwater microbial communities from Lake Mendota, WI - 17AUG2012 deep hole epilimnion (SPAdes) | ecosystem: Environmental > Aquatic > Freshwater > Lake > Epilimnion/Euphotic zone ... | reverse complement strand
CGCGGATGCGTCCCGGGCCTTCTTGACCTCGCTTTCCTTCTGGACGGCGATTTGGGCGTATCGGATTTCAGCCAGGCGCCGGGCCTCCTCGCCTTGGCCAAGCTTCATCAGCTCGCCCACCTCCCGATCCACGGCCGCCTTCTGCGCCTCTGCCCGTGCGTTGATGGCCGCCACCTGGTCTTCATAGGTGCCGGTGATTTCGGCCTGAGTCTCCAGCACCTGGAGGTTGAGGGCGTCGATGCCCTGCTGTCCCTGCTGTGCCTGTAGGCTCTCACGGTAGGCCGCAGCCGCCGCCTTCTGTGCCTTGGCCGCCGCGTCGGCCGCCGCCTTGCCATCCTCCGTGGCCTTGGTCGTCTGCTTCTGCGCGTTGGTGACCGCGATCTGAGTGTTGATGAGCGCCTTGGCCGCCGCGTCATAGTCCCGCGTGGAGGCGTCCAGGCGATCGAAGCCTTCCGAGAGGCCGCCCAAGAGACCGGCCGCGCCCTCCTTGCCGGCGACCTCCGTAAACTCGAGGTAGCTGTCTCGGATGCCCTGGAGGCCCGCCGCCACGCCCTCCATGCCGGCCGCCGCGGCAAGCTCCCCGAAGGCCGCCCCCAGCCGGGTGAGGATGTCATAGACCCGGGTGAAGTTGCGAACGAGGCCCACGGCCACGTCGTCAGCCAGGGTGCGGAAGATGCCCTGCCCCTCTCCCGCCGCGTTCGCCGCGTCGATGAGTGCCAGGCCGAGCTTCACCGCGATGGTGGCGGCCCGCTCGACCGCCGGGGCAAGGTCCGCCCCAAGGACCTCGACCAGCCGGGAGCCGATCGTGCCGAGCGCCGCCATCGCGCCGTTGGCCGCCTCAAGGGAGGCCTGCGCCTGGGGAGGGAGGCCCTCGAACCCTTCGAGCTCACGGAACGGAGCGAGCGCCTTCTGTGACTCCTGAGCAGCCTGGACCAGCGCCACCGCCGCCGCCCCGGCCGCAGCCAGGCCCAAGGCAAAGCCGCCCACCGCCACGGCCGCCGCGGTGTAGGGGTTGGCCAGGGCCGCCACGCCCCTCCCGAGCTTCTCGATCGTGTCCTTGCTGAAGCCGGCCGCGTCCCCCAGCTCAAGGAGGCCCTTGACCGCCTCCCCGTTGGCCTTCTTCGAGGCGTCCGCCCCCTGACGGGCCGCCTTCGCCTGCGCGGTCGCCGCCTTCTTCGCGGCCACCTCAGCCTTCCGATAGGCGACCTCGAGCTGCTTGACCGCCTGGTCTGCCTCCTTCTTCGTGAGGCCGGGAACCTGAGCAAGCTCCTTGCGAAGTGCGGAGAGGTCCGCCTCGAAGGTCAGAGAGACCGACTCGTTAGCCGCCATTCGCCACCTCTGCCGCTACGTCGGCCATCTGCTGTGCCAGGGCCTTATTAGCCCGTCGGCCGGGGTCCCGGACGAGAACGCTCCAAGCGTGCTTGGGCCGCGCCCCGCTCCCGATGCGCGCATAGTAGTCGTCGATGGACTCCCCACGCTTGCGCCGCGCCCATGCGACGCGCTGCCCCGGCCCAAGGCCCACCTGCCGAGAGCGTATCTTGTAGGCCCATTCCGCCCGGTTGTAGAGCACCACGGCCACCCCGAAGGGGCGCTGCTCGACCCGGACGCCGAAGAGGTCGGCGCTGTGCTCTGCGATGGAGTGCCCCTTCTTGCGGGCCTGGGCTGCGTACAGCGCCCCGGAGAGCGGGAGGCCGGTGCGCGGGTTGCGGTCTTCTGGCCACTCCCGCTTGGCATCAGCCTCGACCCGCTGCGCCACGCCCTCCAGGGCGGCCGTGAGGCGCTTGCGGAGAGGCGACCCCAAGAGCCGCTCCTGTACCGCTTTGATGGCCCGGTCGTTGATCTTGACGCCGAAGTCGGCCACCGGGTCACCTCTTGCGCTTGCGCTGTGCCTCTGCTTCGTCCGCCCGGAGACGGAGGTCAGCCAGGATGAGCACCTGGTCTTCGCGGGAGAGGGACGCCCACCATGACGGAGGGTGCCCGTACTCCCGGCACACCTGGAGTATCACCCGGTCGAACTCTCCCCGGGCTCTGAGAAACCCGCGGCCGACTTGACCTCCTCTTCGGCCAGCACCGGCCCGACCGCCATCTCAAGAGCCCGCGCCGCAGCGAGGCGAACCTCAGCATACGGGCGCTTCCGGCCGAGGAAGTAGTCGAAGACCTCCCGGCCGTACTGCGCCAAGGGCAGGGCATGAGCACGGGCGATGGGCGCCACGGGGCAGACGCCGGGCGGGAGGCAGAGCCCAAGGGCCGCCCCCTGCGCCGCCGCGGGGTTCTTGCCGGCCAGCTCTGCGAGCTCCCAGGCGAAGGCCGGGGAGGTCGGCCGCAGGGCGTGCTCCCCGTTGTCGAGTCGGATGGTCGTCATGGTCTCTCCAGAACCCATGAGGTGAGGCTATCAGGCGTAGGTCACGGAACCGTAGATCGTGCCGTTGATGGTCAGAACGTTGGGGCGCCCTTCCCCGATGGAGAACGTGCAGGACACGTTCGTCATGGTGATGGTGTCGTCCTTGGTGGCCCCGTGGTTGGTGCCCTCGATCGTCAGCTTGATGCCGACGGTGAAGACCTCAGCAGAGTTGGTGCTCTGCGTCACGTTGGCGCTGTAGACGTTGGACTTGCGGAGGAAGTCCACCGCGTTCTCCAGCGAGGCGCTCATGACGGTGGAGAGCATCGCCGTGAAGGTGACCGTGGGGAAGGTCTTGTCTCCGTACCGGATGGAGTGCAGGGTGCCGCGGGACTGGTAGGCGACCACTTCCCGGAGGTCCTTGCTCAGACCGTCGATCGTCAGGTCGCCCTGAGTGAAGGGCACGACGATGGTGACCGGGGTGCCGGTGCCGTCGAGAAGGGTGATGGAGCCATCGGTGTCATGCCGGACAACGGTATCAAAGGCCATCGGAGGCCCTCCTTAGACGGTGGGGATGCGGTGATAGACGAGGAAGTCCAGCGTGGACAGGACGAACTCCGCCTGGGGCGTGAGCTCTTGCGAGGCACGGACGAAGTAGATTTGGCAGTTGGCCAGATTGCCGGGCGCCATGACGCCGACCATCGCAGCATCCGCCACGGTGGAGGCCGCGTCAAGGTCGGCCACCTGAGCATCCGCCCGGAGCTTGTGGGCGATGCGCACGGTGACCGGGGTCTGACAGTAGACGCCTTCCGCGGTGCGCACCTGACGGTCTTGGGGGGCAGGCTCGGAGACTCCCAGGCCGACGGAGAACCGGCCGGCCATCTCCCGCGCCGTGTCCGACCCGAAGAGCTCAGGCGCGAAGGCCGACACGGTGAGGCCGGTCACGGCGTCCACGGCCGCCTGGATGCGCTGCCGGAGGGCGGTGCGGGTCAGTACAGCCATGAGCGCCGCCCCCCGGAGAGGAACGTGGGGCCACGGCTGGACCGGCGCCGGTCATCGTCCACGAGCTGGCCCTGCTCATCCGCGTCGTATCGGAAGTTGAGCCGCGTCCAGGCCGCCTCGTAGTGCCGACGGTAGGAGGCCGCCCGCATCTCGTAGGCCTCGTTGAGCCGCGTGGCGAGGTCCTCGAAGATGAGCGCCAAGGTCAGGTAGAGGTGGGCGTCCCGCACCGCCACCGGGGACATCACCAGCCAGGGGCGTTGGCCTTGCCCGATGATGCGCCCGTTGATCTGGTTCCAGGCCTCATCCCGCCACTGAGCGTAGGTCGTTTCCGACGTGAGCGCCGTGGGGGAGGTGGGGTCAAGGCCCGACGCGATGTTGTACAGGTCCGTGTCAGTGATGACCGGGAAGAGCTTCGTGCGAACGAGGGCCGCCTCGTTGCGGAAGACCGTGGGGACCGCCGACACGGTAGCAGTCCACTCCACCCGCCAAGCGTCCCCAAGGGCCTCCGCGGTCGTGGTGGCGGCCGCTACCGTGTAGCTCGAGGTGGCCCCCGGGGTCACCACCGCCGCCGACACCAGCGCCGACCCGTCAGGCCGGTAGACGGAGACCGTCACCGCCGAAGGCGTGACCGCCGCCCCGTTCTGCTCGATGCGCAGAGACAGAGCGGAGTCAACGCCCCGGACGATGAGGTCCACAAGCTGGAAGCGGGCGGCGAGGTAGGACATCAGGCGGTCAGCAGCGGGAGGGCGCGGTAGATGACGCGGACGGCGATGTAGCCGGCCGTGAAGCTGGAGGCCGTGCCGTTGCCGAGGTTGGCATCCGCGGTGACCTTCGCCTTGAGCGCCACGTCAGCCACCGGGGCGTAGGGGCCGGCCGCCGTCGGGGTCCAGGTCCGGGTAGCACCGGCCGCGAGGATGGAGGTGCTCGTCACGAAGGCGTCCGGGTCCGCCGACGTGCCAATCTCGACCGCCACGGAGGTCGCCGTGGGGTGAGCCGCGGAGACCATCTTCTCGAGGATGACCTCACGGATGATGGCATAGGCCGGGATGGTCCCGAGATCGAGGGTCTCGTTGAGGGCGGCCGCGTCGAAGTCCGTCAGCGGGATGCCGAAGGTGAGCTCAAGCTCGTTGCGGCCGATGGCACGGGAGGCGAGAACGGACGTGGCCATGCGGCCCTCCTATCACTTGCGGGCGGTTTTGACCGGGGTTGCGCCCCCGGAGGCGTAGGCCTTGAGGCCGTCAAGCTGCTTGCGGATGCCCTCGACACGGGCCGCCGCCGGGGGGGAGAAGGCCGCCTGGGCTTGCGCCTGCTGAAGCTGCGAGACCAGCTCCTGCGTCTTCTCTTCGAGCACGCTGCTGTGAGGGGCCGCGATGGTCCCCCGGGTGATGAGCGCCTCCAGCCAGGCGCGGTAGCCGGCATGGTCCGTGTGCCAGACCACCCGGTCGGCGAGCACCTCCGGGTGCTCCCAGGCGGTGACCCAGACCGTCCCGCCGCGGCGGCAAGGGAAGCCCCGCAGGTAGCCGGGGCGGCCGTCCGGGGTGTCCGTGGCGAGGCAGGCGTCCAGGGGAATGACCTTCCAGCCTTCCTTGGCGCTCATGGCCTCCGCAAAGGAGGTGTCCCCGTGCTCGTCCACGTTGTTGAGGCCGGGCGTCTTCCAGAGCCGGTCAAGGCACGGAAAGAGGCCGCCCTCCCCATCCATGCTCCAAGAGAACGGGTGCGCCCGGAGCATGAACTCGTTGGACGGCTCCGTGGGGAGGCCGGCGTTTCCGCCGTAGGCCTGTGAGGTGGGGAGGATGCCGGTAGCCGGCGGCGCTCCCTGCGAGATGATGGGCATGGTCTCTCCAGAAAACCGGGGCGAAGGCAAACGGGGGCGGCCAGGGAGGCGGCCGAGCTGGAGAGGCCCCGGGCCTCCCCAGCCGACCCCGAGACGATCAGCGGCGGGACAGGATGGCCACGCCGAGCGCGTCCTGGACCTTCGCGGTGCCGAAGTACGAGCGGCCCACGATGGTCGTCAGGTCCGCCGAAGCGGAGCGCTCGAACTCGACCGCCACCTGGCCGCCGTCGGCGACGACGATGGAGCCCTCAGCGCCGGGGACCGGGGGCGGGGAGGCGAAGGCCTGAGCGATGGCGCCGTAGCCCATCATCGCGCCCTTGGAGTCCGCACCCGCATTGGCGCTGGGGACCTTGCTGGAGGCGAAGATGTCCACCCCGGCGAAGGAGCCCTGGTAGCCCTGCCCGAAGCGGTCGATCATGTCCTGCGTGGGCTCCTTGTACTGACGAGCGCCGCCCAGGGAGGCGATGCTGTCCTGGAGCTCCGTCACCTGCTTGGGGTACAGGATGGAGACCAGCGGGCCGTTCACGTTGCTCTGCTGGAGCGCGTAGCGGGCCGACAGGAAGGTCTCGACCGTCATGGCGGTGCCGGTCGTGCCCTTGACCGAGGTGAAGCCCGAGGCCGCCGTGGCGATGGCCGCGGTCTTCGCCATGCGGTAGCCGCCCACCATGTCCGAGAGGAAGCGGAGGAGGTTGCGGAGGCCGACGCTCGAGGTGATCTGAGCCAGGCCGCTGATCTCACGCTGGAGGGCGTACCGGGCGATGGTCACGGTGGCGCTGGAGTCGGTGAGCGCCACGTTGGAGCTGGACGCGTTCTCGTTGACCGAGGTCATCACGTCGTAGCCGTCCAGGCCGGCCAGCGGGATCTTGACGACCGTCGAGCCCTGAGCGCCCACGTCGCCAAGCTGCATGATGGCCGGGTGCGCGCTCAGGTCGGCGCGGTCGGCCAGAAGGAGCATGAGCTCGTTGCGGATGACTTCGGCGACGGTCAGGTCACCGAGACCGGAGTAGTAAATTTCGTTGGCCATGTGAAGCCCCTCGTTGCGTCAGAAGTTGCACCGGCCGACGCGTTTTACGGGGAGCGACCCGAGGCCTGCCCGAATGCTACCACCCGGCCCCAAAGCCGTCAACCGCCCATGAGCTTCGCCCGGGTCGCCTTCCACTGCTCAGGCGTGAGCTTGCCGGAGGCCCCCGCAGAGGGTGACTGCTGCACCGCCCCACGGTCGGCCGCCGGGACCGGGGCCGCCGGTAGACGCTGGCCAGCGAAGCCGGCCGGGGCGGGCGCCGCGGGAGCCGCCGGGGCCGCCGCCGGGGCAAGGGCCTGGAGGTGCGGCCGAAGGAGGAAGGGCGCCTCGTCAGGCTTCGACTTCCAAGCGCCCACCAGCTCCACCAGGTCAGGGCGCTTGCCGCCCTCCCCGGGCTGGATGCGCTCGTACTCAGCCTCGATGGCGCTGGCCAAGTCGGGGTGAGTGATGCCGGTGGAGGTCAACGCCTTCCACCGGTCGAAGCGCGTGGCCGTCTGCTCAGCCGCCTGCTTGGCCGCCGTGAGCTCAGCCTCCAGAGCCGCCGCCCGTTGGGCCGCGGTGCCGGCGCTCTTGACCTCGCCCTCGAGGTTGGCGATGCGCGCCTCAGCCTCCCGAAGCTTCTCGATGGTCTCCCGGAACCGGGCGTAAGGGACAGTATCCGCCGTGCTCTCGCTGCTCATGGTTATCGCTCTCCAGAGGAAGTGAACTGCTCACGGAGCTTGCGCCCCGTCCGGGTCTCGACGAAGGCCTCGTACAAGGCCGGGGCCTCCCGCCGCATGACCGTCAGCGCCCAACGGACGCCGGGGTCACCGCCCCAAAGCTGCCAGGCCTGCCAGCCCTTGCCCTGCTCAGCCCAGGTGGCGCCCTCCCGGTCGATGAGGTGGCGCGCGAAGTACCTGGCCATGCGGAGCACGGTGTCGAAGGAGACCACCCGGCGCCCTGACAGGTCCCGCGCCCTGGCCAGGCCAACGGCCGTACCGCCGCGCTCCGACGGGGGCTTGGTGGCGCGCACCTCGAGGCCACGGGCCGCGGCCGCCGCGACGTCCGCCGGGGGGACAAGCGGCATCAGTCATCCTCCCGCGTCAGGACGGCCACCGCTTCGTCCAAGCTCTCGAGGGCGGTGCGGAGGTAGGCCTCGACCTCCGCGGTAGGCGTGAGCGCCAAGGCCGCCGCAAGAGCGATGCGGGCGCCGTCCAGCTCCACCGCCGCATCCTCATCCGACTCGTCATAGGCCTCAACCACCGGGGCCACCGGGGCCGCCGGGGCCACCGGGGCAGGGGCGGCCGCCTCGAGCGCCTCCACCCGCCGGGCCGCCACCTCGAAGGAGAGGCCCGGGTGCATCTCCTGATAGGCTTCGGCCTGAGTCATGAGGCCAGCCTCAAGCAGAGCCAGCACGTCCTCACGACGGGCGCGGCGCTCGTCAGGCGACAGGGGGAGCTCCTTGTAGCGAACCTGGTAGCCGGACTCAGGGTATCCCTGACCCGCCGGGAACCCGAGGAACCGATTGAGGAGGATGGCAGAGAGCGCCACGAGCCGCTCGTCAGAGTCCCGCATGGACACCGCGGCCCGACGCTGCGCCGTCCGCTTGCCCTCGTTGGTGAGCGCGATGGCCGCCCCGCTCCGCGCCGTGCTCGTCATGCGCTGGAGGTCCGAGGGCGGGACGCCCATGGACACGGCCAGGCGCGCCGTCATGGACTCGAGGACGCCCTGCATCTTCTCGACATCGGCGCCGGCCTGGAACTGCCCGACCATCGGTTGGCCGGCATCCTCCGTGTCCCGGGCGGAACGGAAGCGGAGCAAGGAGGCGGGGTCAGTGACCACCTCCATCCGCCGCCCGTTCTGCGTCTCGACAACCTCTGCCGCGTCCACCTCGAGGTTCACAACGTACCTTTGGGGCCACGAAGAGTCGCGGAAAGAGTGAGCCACGAAGGCAGAGAAGACCGCCATATCGAGGGAGCCGTCTACCACCTCTTGGATGGCGTAGGGGTCCCACAGCCGGTCACCAGGTCGAACCGCGTGATAGAGCACGTAGGGCAGCACCGGCCGCCCATCGGCCCGACGGTACGGGTAGGCCTCCCCGGAGTAGTCGCCGCCCAAGGTGGCCTCCGAGATGTCAGCCCCCAAGGTGCCCCCGCCGGTCAGGAGGTGGACCCGGTAGACGGGCGCCTCAGGGTCGGCCACGGAGAGCACGTCAACCGTCCAGACGGGCTCCGGGCCGTGCCCGTCCACGTGCCGGAGCCGGTACTCGTGAACCGTCCGGGGCTGCTCAGGCGCATCCACCGGGGCGTCAGCCCAGACCATATCCGGGTACACCGGCCGGAAGCGGAGGCGCCCGTCTTCGGCGACGTGCGCCCGGACCATCATCTCCCGGAGGCCGGTGACGTAGAACTGCACCCGGGCCATCAGGCCCCAGAGCCCGGCGATGCGCAGTTGGCGCTCAATGCCGACGGCCTCTGAGCGCTCGTGAGTGACTTCTGGCTCATGGTCGTAGAGCACGGAGAGCTCTCGGCACCCGGCCTCGAAGACGTTGGCCGCCAAGCTCACCGGCCCCCAGGCCTCCCGCCGGACGCTCCCGAGGTGGCGCTCGAGGTGGCGCTCGAGGTCCGACCTCCAGACGCCATCCAGCAGCCGCCGCCGCCGCCTGGTCTCTTCCCACCGGGCGCGGGTCACCTCATCGGGAGAGGACGGGGGCGCGTAGCCGAGGGCATCACGAGGGTACATCGGCGGGCCTCAGTAGAAGCGGAGGGTGCGGCCGGCGGCCGCCCGGGAGAGCGTAGCCTGACGCCGGAAGATGTGCGATTGTAGCGCGTACCGCAGGGCGTCTAACTTGTCTTTGTGGACGTCATCGGCACCCTGCCACTTCTCGAGGGCGTCGATGAGGTGCGCGCACCGGGGCGACACGACGAAGGACCCGGGCTCTACCAGGAGCTGGTAGATCCATCGGCACCCCGCCATCACGCTGCCCTTGTTGCGCCCCACGCCGCGCTTGACCGTCAGGATGCCCGGCTTGAGGGAGCGCTCGTCAACGTGCAGAAGCCGGGCGATGTTGGCGGCCAGGTCCCGGTTCGCCTTCTTGTCGCCCGTCCCTCCGATGTGGATCCGGTCGCCCCACACTTCGTCGAGGTCCTTCCAGGAAAACCCGTTCCGGTCAAGCATCTCCAAGAGCGCCAAGGCGTCGCCCTTCTGTGACCGGGCATGGGCGCCCACGTCTTCGTCCAGCACGATGAGCCGGTACGGGTCGGCCTCCTTGACCGGCCGTTGGACCGCGGCCAGGATGGCGCTCTGCTTGTACTCCTTCGTGCCGTGGTCCAGCCCCAAGACGAGCTCCCACTCCCCTTCGGGGAGGCCGGTGATGGGCCGCACGTGAACGCCGGTATCGAAGGCATCGAAGACCCGCTGGATGGTCCGGGTCTCCCATCCCCCGTGGATGCGCACGTCCCGCTCCGAGGGCAGGCACACGCGCTCAGCCTCCGTGATCCACTGAGCATCCATCGGCCGCCCGTCGGGGAGGCGTAGGGGCTCCGTCTCCCCGATGGGGATGAGCGCCTCAGGCGTGAGCCGGGTGTGATGCTCCGAGACCGCCCCTTCCTCCACCATCGCCCGCAGCCAATCGACGGGCGCGCCGATGGG
>Ga0208599_1000437_pt1 | contig 9850 bp, 10 predicted proteins | sample LakMenEpi17Aug12_FD_150706 | JGI IMG/M metagenome (GOLD analysis project Ga0208599, IMG submission 150706) | Freshwater microbial communities from Lake Mendota, WI - 17AUG2012 deep hole epilimnion (SPAdes) | ecosystem: Environmental > Aquatic > Freshwater > Lake > Epilimnion/Euphotic zone ... | reverse complement strand
CTATGACCACCCCTGTATTCCACTCACAAAGTCCTTATTCCAACCACAAAGTCCGTATTCCAACCACCAACTGTACCGGACTACCAAAAGTGACGTGGCGCGATTACCCTAGGAAAAATCGACGGGCCCCTCGACCGAATCTGATTTCCCAGGGAAATTACTTTGCGTGCGCCCAGGGAAATTACTTTGCGCTGAAAATAGAATTCGAGTGGGAAACTGACGCAAAATCCCCCGCTTTTATTGCGCGCGAAACTTTGAATTGCTTAAGCCCTTGTACCCTAGCACCGTTGTGCTAGCCCCTAGCACCCCCTCCACCGCCGCGTCGCGAATGGCAAACGCCGCGAAAACGTGTCAAACTGACATTTCACTTCAATCAATGAGTTTGTGAAGCATCTGCATGAAGCGGCTTGAGTCGTTCCCCTTGACCGTCTCCACCACGGTGCCGCGGTCTGCGACCGCGACGCGAGGTACGCCGCTCTCGGCAAAGAAAGAGTTCTTGGGCATATCGCTTTCTGGTTCTGCAAGCGTAACTTCCAGCGCGTAGAAATTTGCGTTCGGGTGCTCAGCAGCAGCAGCCTCGTAGATGGGAGCGAAGGCTTTGCAGTGACCGCAGCTTTTCCAATGGAGGAGAATGACGCACTTTGGTCCGTTAAAAGCTTCGGACAGGTCGCGCGCCCCTTTTAGGTGGACAACACTTTTTTTGCACTGCTGATCGACGCGCTTCACCACGTTGGGTTTTGCGGACTCGGCGCACTGCACAGCGCCGATAGACACGACGGACATGGCTGATCGCTTAGTGCGTTTACAAACACGCCGTCGACTTGGCGTTATAGCGTGAACTCAAAACTGGGAGCCGGTGTGTGTTGGAATTTTGGCTTTCCAGTACGCTGCTCTCGTGGTCGAGGAGGCGCACCGCCTCCGGAACCGCTAATCCGAGGAGTCACAGCGCCCAACCCGCCAGCTCCTCCAGCCCCTGCAGGTGGCTGCGGGGGAGCAGTCGTCGACGCGGCGACGGCGATGGCGTGAACGGACGTTGTGGAAGACGTCCACGGCGTCGTCATGGCGTGGCGAGAAGCTGACGACCGAGGCTCGGGCGCTGCGTTGGGTGCGGCTGGCGAAGATCCTCCCCAATGATGGCCGCCGCCGCTCGTACCGCCCGAATCAGCGCGCCCGCCGCGCAAGCTTCCCACCGGGCCGTCATAATAAGGCTTCTGCTCTTTCTCAGGATACGCAAAGAGGAGCCATATGCCGTAGAATGCGACGCACGCCACGGGAGCCAGCACCTCGAGAGTTTCCGGGGGTACCAATGTCGTCGATGCTTCCGATGCGCCTGCAGCGCGCCTTGCGACGCGCATTTCTTCCGCCCAGAAAGCAAACGCCACGCTCAGGCGGCACGTCAACTGCGCGGACGCACGCGCCTCCGATTCGAACGACTCGCGCGAGCACGAAGCCGCCTGGTTTCGCGACGGCGCGTTTTTGGGAGAGCCATCGGACGTAGTGTATCGGGGCAGCGCTGCCTCGAAATGCAGCGGCGCGGATGCTGGTGTGCATCGCGCGGTGTCAAAAACATACGACGCAGAGGCTGCCGCCGCCGTCGCCGCCGCGTGCACGGCCACGGCGCCAAACGCGTAGCGCCTGTTTGTCTGCAAAGCGGCGTAAAACGCGGCGCCCACAGCTGCGAAGTGCGCCAGCCCCGACGCGGCGGCGGAACGAAGCAGAGCTTGCTTGCGCTTTGCAGGCGCGACCCAGGTGGCAGCGAGAACGACGACCACGGCGTTGAGCGCCACGTAGCATGCAGCCGCCGTATCGGATAGGTGTACCACGGCGACGACGGCTACGGCAGTCGCGGTCCATGCAACCACCGAGTCCGTCGCGTCTGTTGCGTCGAGAAGCCAGGTCGAATCACTTCTCGTCAGCACCAACGCGGCTGCCAGGGCGCACGCCACGGACCACCCTGACGTAGCCACCATGATACTTGACACTCGCACGCCCGCAATCCGATAGTCTTCACCATTCGGCGAGACATTCAGTTCCCCCTGAGCAGGCGCAGATATTGCCCACGCCGCGGCGAAGGCGGCGTGCGCGGCGGCGGCAACGAGTCGCCCCCAGCGCACGTTTTTCAAATCAAGGATCATTCATGGCCGCCTGCTTTTTACCAGAAAGTTTTGGTGGCAACTTGTACGGGGGTCGCGTGCGTCGCGTGTCTCGGCGAAGCACGTTCCCTCGCCGTACAAGTATCGACCCGTCGATATCAGCAAAGAGAGCGCGGGGCGTCTATTGGAACGTTTGTTTGAATCACACGTCCGTCGCTTCGGCCCCGTTCTGGTCAGCGGGGTGCCCACCGACCATGCACGGCGGGAGGCCTGACGAGTGGACCGATCTTACTTTACCAGTCGAAACAAGCGAGCTCAAAGTTCGCTTGGCGCGAAAGGACAATACGCGATATGTTGCGCACGTCACGGTTCCTTATGATCGGGGTACGAATCGCAAGCTTTACGTCAAGATGGCGCTTACGGCGACGTGGCTTCGCCGCGTGTTTGCCGACCGTCCGTTCAGCGTGCGTCGCGCGCGCGACGTAGCCAACGCCACGGAAATCATGTCCGATAAGGCCACGGTCATGAGTGCCGTGGCCATCATGGAAGAGATGTGCCGCTTCCACGCACACGACGCCACTTCTGTGCGTCGCTACACCAGCTCGTGTGTTTGCGAGATGGAGGAGCAGGCGCCTCCCGATTTCGACTTTTTGTTCGCAAACGATGGTGAAGGCGACGACGACGTGGGCGGTGCTCTTTTCGCGGTACGTGTCGGCCGCGTGGCGGGCACCAAAGTGCACGTGTACGCATCGCCCTCAACATCCGAACAGGAATCTCGCGGGACGCAGCGCGTGGTGGTTTTCGGCGCCGAATCTGATGTGCAGAACACTCTTTCGGCGCTGGTCGCCATGGTCGACCGCGTGAATGGCGGCGAAAACCACGCCACAGCTCGGGCCTGGGCACTTCAGTATATGGCGGACGTGTACGCTGGCACCGCTGCTGCTTGCGTCGGAGGTGACGAAACCGAAGGCGGAGGTGGCGCGTGGGAGTACGAAGGCTCGGACGCCAAGCCAAACGTCATCCGCCGGTGCGAGCAAGAAGTCACCTCGTGGCTGGAGGAGAAGGAGCGCCGTGCCGCCGCGACAGCCGGCGTCGCCTCATACGCAGCCGTCGTGTCTTCCCCTCCTACGCATCCGCCACAAAAGGAGGATCTCGATGCGCCCACATCGGAAGCGCGCGCGGAGAGCAACTCTACGACCGAAACAAGCGATGAGACGCCGAACATCGTCGGCGACGGCGAAAACGTCGGCGGTGGGTTCGGGTGCGGTGCTGCCACCACCGTAACACCGCCCGTCGGCGCATCTACGGAACACTTGCGCCCACTGATGTCGGCGGCTCATATGAACCATCAGAACCCGCTGTCGGTACGCGCGCCGGTGTTTGCTTCAGCGCCTTGGCCGAACCCGCAGGCAATGGTGTCGCCGTGGTCCAACCCCGGCGCCGCGGCTGCTTCGATTATGATGTGCCGCGGCTGCGGCTGCTACCCCCGTCGCGTGGCCTTTAAGCCGTGCTCCCACCTCGCGCTGTGCCTGCTGTGCAACGACGTCACCAAGAAGAACAACGCGCCATGCGTGATCTGCGGCGCGCACGTGACAGAGCGTTTGATCTTCTACCTTGATTAGACGATGTACAAGACGTGCGTGCAAAACTGTAAGAAAAATGAGTGATGACAGCTGGCTGGAATACTTTGAAGAGGTGGGCGGCACCGTGTCTGAATGGATCTGGGGCCCTTCTCCCAAAGAAGTTCTTCGCCGTTCAGCACGCGAAATAAAGCGCTCCATAGGGCAGGTGAGCAGGCAGCGCGCGTCTTACGAACAACGCGAGGCTGTTTTGAAAGCTGACCTGAAAAAAAGAGCCGCGTCTGCTGTCAACGCTTCCGATCTTGCGCCGCTCGTCAAAGAGGTGGCTCGGGTGCGAAGCGGCATACGTCGGAATTTTAAAATGGTGTCGTCTTTGGAAGGAACATACCAGAGGCTGCTGAGCGCTCAGACGACAGCGACAATTCAAAACGCACTGCAAGAGGCGACCATGGCAATGGCAGCCGCCGGCGGCGTGAGTAACCCGGCGAGTCTGGCGAGTACCATACAGAACTATTCCAAAGCCAACGAGCGTTTCGAAATGGCAAACGAGTTGCTCGAAGATGTCTGTGACGACGATACTGAGGAGACTGAGGAAGTGGACACGCTGCTGTCGCAGCTCAAAGACGAGCTGTCTTTGAATCTCCAGTTCGAACTACCAGAAGCGCGTCGCGCGCGGGACGAAGAAAACGCGCTGAACGCGCTGACTGAGCGAATTTCAAAGCTAAGAAGCTGAGCGTTTCATCGCCCAGACGGCCGTTCACGACCGCTGCTTCTTCTTCACGGGGCGCAGGCCCTCGTCCTCCTCGTCCTCCTCCTCGGACTCCTCCTCGTCAGCCCCCTCGCTGCCCCCCTCGTCGCCCTCCTCATCGGCGTCCTCATCGGCGTCCTCGTCCTCCTCGTCCTTATCGTCATCGCCAGTAGACTCCTCGTCGACCTTGGGCTTGGCCTTGGGCTTGGCCTTGTCCTTGTCCTTGCCTTTACGTCCGCGCTTGGCGCCCGACATCGCCTTGCGTTTTTCGCCCGGCATGTCCTTGCGCTTCTCCATCAGCGCAATCCAGGCATCCTCGCCAAAGGCGTTCTTGTACATCTGGTGGAACGGAGTTTTCAGCGCCTAAAAAATGAGAAAAAAAACAAAGACACGCACCTGCTTCATCTTGTTGGGTGCACCAGTCATCGTATCCTTCTTCACAATCTTCAGAGCTTCCATGGCGTCGGTGTTGAACTTGTTGCCGTCCATCGCGCGGCGGAAGGCCTCCTTGGTGAACTCGTAGCTGAAGCCGCCGAGCTTGAATGATATAATTTCTTCGCCTTCCCCGACATCACCGCCCGCGCCCGCCGCATTCACACGAGCGGGCGTTTTCTTTGCGCTCGGCGCGACAAGATTGGAGACCTTGGATGCGGGCGACGCGTAGCTCGGCGCCACAGCGGCGGGCTTGGCAGCGGGCTTGGCCGCGGGCTTGGCAGCGGGCTTGGCCGCGGGCTCTGCAGCGGGCTTGGCCGCGGGCTCTGCAGCGGGCTTGCCTGCGGGCTTGGCAGCGGGCTCTGCGGCGGGCGACGCCGAAGCAGCAGCTTTGAATGGCGTATCTGCGAGCCCCTTGCGGGCGGTCGACGCCACAACAGCATCCTTGGGGGCGGGCGACGCCGCAGCATCCTCGGAGGGTGTATCGGCAAGACCTTTGGCGACGCGCGTGGCCTGCAGACTTTCGAGCTCCTTCTTTTTAGCCTCCTACACAGAAAGACCCACCCGGATGGACGCGTCAGCAGGATGGCAGTACAGAAAACACAAAATCAAACGCACCAAGTCATCGGACACTTTTTTGAGCTCGATCTTCAAGCGCTCCTCCGCCTGATCGATTTCCTTACGCAGAGTCTCTTTCTCTTCGTCCGAACGCTGTTTCTCTTCCCACTCGGTCAGCAAATTCTCGATTACCTGATACACAAGTCGGTGCGAATCACGAAGAATCAGAACACGAAGTCGGACCAAAGCCCCCAACCCGCCCGTACCTTGAAGTCAGGTTTCTGTGCTTGCAGGGCTTCCGATACCATAAAGGTGAAAGGATGATCTTTGTCAAGATCAGGGAACTTGAACTTGAACAGCTCTTCGCCATCGTGACACACGGCCGTGGTTGTTTTGCGCAGAGCCAAGAGTCGGCAGACTATCGCGTGCATGCGATCCGAATCCGAAGACATCTGCGATACAAAGCGTGCAACCACGCAGTGCGGTCAGTTTGTGAGCGCGTGTACACCAAAAAACACCGAACTCGCGCCTTGGACTCTCGCCTTGGACTCGCGCCTTGGACTCGCGCCTTTAGGGTTTCGAGGCCGGACGTGACCCGCGCGGTGCGCTGAGGGGCGAGGGTGCGCGCTTCAGCGGCAGGTGGCGCGACCACGCGCGGTGCGTACGGTGGCGAGGAGAGCGGCGCGCTGGTAGCGCGCGAGAGGGGCGTGCAACCGGGGGCGGAGGTGACAGCGGTTGGTCTCAGCCGGTGCGCTCCTCGCAGCGCGGCGCGCGCCGAGAACCCGCAGAAGCGCGGCGCGCGCGGTCGCCTTCGCGGCGCGGTGCCGGAGGCGGAGGCGCGCGCCGGCGGCCCGAGCGCGCACAACCGAGCCGTCTCCGGAGGTTGGCCGGCTTCGCCGCGCGCGCCCGAGTACGCGCCGGCGTAGGGCGGCGCCGGCGCGAACCGAGGTGGGCGGGCGCCGCCGAGGCGGCGCAGCTGCGCGCGGCGCGCACGCGGGGGCAGCGCGGGCCAGGGCAACGCACCTCGGGAGAGCGCGGGGTCGCAGAATACAAGACCTTCAAGACGAAACGAAAAAATTAATAAACAAAAGCCAATATGCGGCATAGTGTGCCGCCCTTTATGTCTTTCCGAATGTTTATGAAGCACTGTGAGCACATCTCCGCGCCGCCGGAATCGAGCAGCGGCTTTGTTTGTGACGCGACGGTTGTGCGCGATGCGCAACCGCACGGGCAGGCGCACACGAGCCCACAGAAAAGGGGCTTTCTGCGCTCCGGGCGCCTGGTGTGTGCGGCCTTGTATGGAGGTGCGCCGCACCCCTTCGTGCTGGCGACCGTCTTGACGCGTTTTTTCAGACGCGCGTCGGCATGCGCCTCGTCCAGGTTCATCGGGGCCGTTTGCTTTTGAATATGACGTGTCCCTGCGTGCAGCGAGCGAGTGGTCAGGTATCGTCCGGCACCCGTACTTCACTCTGCGCGCGCGTGTCTTCCTCTTCCCGGCACCCGCACCCGCAAGGCGCGCCGCCGGATCTGCCGGGTCGCCGGGTCGGCCCGATCTGCACCCAAGGACCGGCCAGAGGCCGGCGTGTGGCGCGCGCAGCGCAACAACCGAGCCCAGAGCGCGCCGCGCGCCCCCAGCATGACCCAGTGACGCCTTCCCTCGCGCCGGTGCGTCCCCGGCTAGGTACGACGTGCCGGTGGCAAAGTGCAGTAAGCGTCGTGCGCGCCCAACCGGTGCCGAGAAGCGCAGGCGCGCGGTTGCCGCGCAGTGGCAAACCCTCCCGCGTGTTTTTAAGGTACTGCACGGGCCGGCACCGCGGTAGCCTGACTGAACCCGGCTTGCGCGCAACCTTCCACGCTCACCCACCACACGAGAAGAACGGGCCGCACCTTGTTGCGCCGCGCGTTCGTGACCAAGCCGGCCCACACACGACCAACCCCTGTAGTTTCCCACAAGAGGCGCGCGGCTAGGATCGCCTGTAGCGCGTCCGGAAGCCGTCTCTCGGCCACGCGCCCAGAACGCTGAGCGATCGCCCCCGCCGCTGTATAGGGCGGCGACTTGCATGTGGGAATTTGGGTCGTAGGTGAGTCCCTCCCGCAGTCACGCCACCCCTTGTGTGCCTCTCCAGCCACCCTCCTGCCCGAGCCACCACGTGCGCGCGTGTATGAACCCCGCAGAGTGCGCGCCTTTTTCCCGCCGCGAGAGGGCGCGCGTGTGCTCACCTTGTGCAGAAACTCACGCGGCGCGCGGCGCGCCGGCAGGTTGGGCAAGCGGTGCGCCGCGGCTGTGTGCCTAGAAGAGCGAGCGCTTGGGGTGATCGGCACCGAGTGCGCCGCCGTATGCGCCGCCAACGTGCACACGGTGAAGGTGTGCGTGGAAGTCCTTCCGTTTGCTCGAGGCGCGGAGGCGGGCGCCGGCGCGCGACCAACCGGTGTTTTTAGGGTTACAGCACGACCCGGGGACTGCAACTTCGAGGCGCTTCTGGCGCTCGCGCTGGCTGTGAACCACGACGCGACCGTTCCTAAGGCGGAAGGCGGCGCCTCGGAACGCGCGCGCCGACACTTGGAGGTTTCGAGTTCGCTGGTCGGGCGCACCAACGCCAAATCGCTAACAGACCCAACGCGTGCCCTTGTAAGCGCCGAGTTGGCGCGTTTGGACGCGCGACGCAGCGAACTGGTTGCGCTGCTGAAAGGGGGCTCGAGCGACAAGGATTTGGAGCGCCGCAGCGAGACGCTGGGAGAGTTGGTCCTGAGACCTAAAAATGGCGGGAAGCACATAGATTTACGAATCCTGGCGCGCGCGGCGTCTGACGCCGCGGAGCGTCGAGCTACCATGCCGCGGAAGAAACGCTCTCGCGAATCCCAGTGAACGAATGCATTTTTACAAGTACGAAAAGCTCTGCTTGCCTTGAAAACGAAAGTCGATGTTCTTGCGCACGAGCTCGGCAGCCACGGCGCCGTGCGGGCGCATCTCAGGGCGCGGTCCGGCGTGCAGGTAGTAGCAGTCGTCCAGCGCAAACCCGGCGTCCAAAACGAGCGCAACGACGCGGCGCACGCGAGCCCCCAGTGCACGCACGAAACGCAAAGCCTCCGGTCGGTCCTCCACGAAGCTCATGTAATTGTTCACGCGCACCTCTTCGGGCGCATTTTCACTTGCAACGATTTCCAGAAGCGACGAGTCTTCGTCTGTGAAAGCGGACGAGTTGCGCACATCGAGCACGTCGAGCCGCACGCCGGGCGTGTCTCGCAAGGCGGCGAGCGCGTCTTTTACGTGCCGGTCGTTGGCCGCGTATCCCAGATTTTCGGTATCGAATCGCAGATGCTTAAGACTGGGAAGCGCCATCCACGCGTTCCACACGTCATCTCCTGGCTCATATCTGCCACCACCAAAAGTGAATTCGAGGCGCTCCAAGTCCAAAACCAGAGAACCAGCCTCTTCGCGGCGGCGAGGCAACGCAGGCACGCCACTGGTGGGTGCAATTTGAAGTCGCAAATCTTTTACACCAGCCCCCATCAGCGCGGCGACGACGTTCATCGGCGTGCTCTGTGGCCAGCGGCGAACTGTGAGAAAAATGGTGCGTATGTGCGCCGATGCCACCAAAGGCAACGCCGCGGTAGCGATGCACGGCTCGTCCGTCGGGCGGTGAATGTCTGGTGTGACGAACACGTCTGAAAATGCCTCGAGACGAAGTTTGGAGCCAATGGCCGTATACCAGTCCACAGTTCCCAGACAAAACATAGGCGCGACGCCGCCCAAGTGCACACGAATTTCTGGATGTGATGCACAAAGATCTCTCAGGCCCGCCGTGACGCCGATCAAACCACGTCCGTTAGGGCGTTTCCTTGGCGGGGTGTCCTCGGGAACCAAGGCCGGCGCCTCCAGCAAACGCAGCTCGCTCGGCGGCCCATTGGGCTCGCGCATCAGGCGAGCCACTACGCATGAGAACGCTCTGCTCGTATGCGGGTCGCCACACCCCTCCACGCGTAAGTTGCGCACGTGCGGTGTCACGACGCGAATCAAAGACACAATTTGCGCGATCGACCAGGCGTCCGCGCGCACAGTCACGTGGCGCCACAGCTGCGGCGACGCCGATGCGCGGCGTAAAGATACGCATACGGCTCCGAAACGCAGCCGGTCGAGCTCGTCGAGGTTCAGCATGATGAGGTCGATAACGTTGGCAGGCGCCAGTTCAAAAAAAGTGGGGTGAACACAGCCAGTCATTGTCGCCCACATTTCGCGCGCCGCCATGACCTGCAGCCGCCCGCGCGTGACAATGCGTGACCTAAGCGAAGGTATGTAAGGCGGCGCTGGGGGAGGTGCGGCCATTGCTTGCCTGACCTGGCCTGTGTTTATTTGCAATCGAAAAACCCAAACTTGTTTGCAATCGAAACGCAAGCACGGGTGGGGAGGGGGGGGGGATGGCTTGGCGGCTGGCGAGGCG
>Ga0208599_1000431_pt1 | contig 9965 bp, 3 predicted proteins | sample LakMenEpi17Aug12_FD_150706 | JGI IMG/M metagenome (GOLD analysis project Ga0208599, IMG submission 150706) | Freshwater microbial communities from Lake Mendota, WI - 17AUG2012 deep hole epilimnion (SPAdes) | ecosystem: Environmental > Aquatic > Freshwater > Lake > Epilimnion/Euphotic zone ... | reverse complement strand
GACGGCGGCAGCGGCGGAGGAGGCCGTGGAGGCGGTCTCGGAGGTGGTGGTGGCGGGCTGGGAGGCGGTGGCAGCGGAGGCGGCGGAGGCGTCGGGGGCACGCTGGGCGCCAGAGGTGGACTAGGAGGTGGGGTCGGCGGCGGCAGCGGCGGTGGTTTCGGCGGAGACGGCGGCAGTGGTGGCGGCGGTCGCGGAGGCGGGCTCGGTGGCGGCGGCAGCGGCGGCGACGGAGGCTGCGGTGGCGGCGGCCGTGGAGGCGGAAGTGGTGGCGGATTGGGCGGTTTGGGCGGGCTCGGAGGCAGCGGCGGCGAGGGTGGCGGCGATGGCGGCGGGAGCGCCGGAGGCGATGGCGGCGGTGGAGGAGTTGGCGGCGGTGGCGGCGATACGGGACCGCACGAAGCGGCGCCAGTGTAGATACTCGAAACTTGTGCCGAGTTGAGTTGACCGCCGTAAATGTTGAAATCGGAGATTGTCATCGTGCCTCCTGCGCCCACCGTTGCTGTATCCATTAAGGACCGAGCGATGTACGCAGTCGGTCGCGTCGAAACCGCTGGGAGCGTGATCATGTTCGTAACATATGCCATTCTATTGTTGACCCAAACAACGAGTGGAACACCGTTCCCCACGTTCAGGTTCCCCACGTTGGTCGACAGGGTAATCAGGTTCCACCCACTTGTGAACGGGAAATAAGATCCAGGGTTGGGCATAAAGCCAAACCACCCACCATTTGCAAGGGTTTTTACTACCAGACCCGTCGATGTGCCCGTCACAGCATTCCCACCGGGCGTGTATTTCATTGCGAAATTGCCAAAGTCGAACAAGTATTGCACTTGGAGGTTGGACGGATCGTTATAATACCAGAAAGAAAGCGACCACGATGTGCTGGGAGGAAAAACGAGTCCGCTGAGACTCACATATTCCACGGCCGTGCCGGTGGGATTCTGGAATGACATCGAATTACTCGATGCAGAGTATTCGACGCCACTCGATAGCGTCGCGGTCGCTCCGTTTGCAATATCATTAACCCACGTGGTTCCAGATACTTGGTCCGTAAATGAATTCTTTAGGGGCGCATTCTGGCAGTTGTTGATAGCAATATCGGGGTGGCCTGTGAGCGGTGCAGGTGGTGGAGGCGGCGGCCTGGGCGGCAAAGGCGGGCTCGGCGGCGAAGGAGGTAGCGGCGGTGGCGGGCGCGGCGGTGGGCTCGGCGGTGGCGGGCGCGGCGGAGGCGGCTGAGGTGGCTCTGGCGAGGGGGGTGGTGGAGGGTTCGGCGGCGGCGACGGAGGCGGCAGAGGAGGCTCCGGGCTCGGCGGCGGCGAGGGAGGTGGAGGCAGCGGTGGCGGGCTTGGTGGAGGCGAGGGCGGCGGTGGCGGTGGAGGTGGGCTCGGCGGCGGCGAGGGTGGTGGCGGCGGACTCGGCGGCAACGGTGGCGTGGGGATTGGATACGAAAAGCACGCGTTCCACACGCAGCTGGTTCCAGCGCAACTGCATGTTTGAGGCGACGAGGAAACGCAGTTGCAAGTCGGTGTTGATGCTGGGGTGTAGCAGTAGAATCCCGGACCAACAGCGCAAGACGACGACCCTTTATTCGGCGGGTTCGGCGGGCTCGGCGGCGGGTTCGGCGGGCTTGGTGGGCTCGGTGGTGGGCTCGGCGGCGTTGGAGGACTGGGCGGCGGACTGGGCGACGGTGGAAGCGGTGGAGGGGCTGGCGGCGGTGGTGGCGCGGGGCACGGAAGCGAAGTCAAGCCCTTGAGACTGACGTAACTCCCCGCACCGTATACGGTCAGTTTTGTTCCCGTGTTGATTATGCCGCCACCGCTGCACGTGACGCTCGTCTGTGCGCACGTGGTTTGTAGACCATCTGGAATCGCGCCGCACAAGCCGTCACCTCCAATGTTAAAGTACGTGAGGGACGTCATAGCCCCCATGGACGGCGGGATAGTTCCCTGCAGCCCAGGGTTTGTTAAACCGTACCAGTTGAGGTATGTGACCGCAGTGAGCCCGCTGAAGACATCAGGTACTGTTCCGTAATAATTTGCATTATTCATGTTTATGTAAGTAAGAGAGGTAAGCAACCCGATCGACGCAGGAATCGGTCCAGTGAAAAAGTTTGAGCCAGACGTGCTCGTGGACAAATAAGTCAGTCTTGGCAGGTAGTTGCCAAAATCGGAGGGAAGTTCGCCTGCGGAACTTATGGGGCCTAGAACACCGCTGACAGGGTTCCCGAGTCGCACAATGTATCCCTCACTGTCACATGCAAAAAAACTTGGGTACCATTCGTTGCACGTTCCGGTGCAGGTGGAATACCTGGGATAACTACAGATCGGGTTTACCGGGGCGGTTGTTCCTTGTCCTATTCCAGGATATCCAGATGCCATGGCTCTGAGCTCTGCGCTATCAAACTTAGAGATGGTTAAAAACTCCCACATCAAGTAGCACAAATCGGGGTTGTCGGTCGCGAGGCAGGTGAAGCCGCCAGAGTTGGGGACAGGCGTACAGCTTTTCAAGCTAAACTGAACCTGGTTGGCACCATTCACATAGTTCCAAATGCTGCACTTCGCGTTGGATCCGCCCGCGGCATTGGCTTTACACCACGTAACCAACGCCGCGGGAATGTAGCCGCAAATATTGTTTCCATTATTCGCCACGGTGCTGGAGCCGTCGCCAATCTTAAACGTCGTCGTTGCAGTCTGAACGAGGTTCCCGATGGAATCGGGGATGGTTCCAACGAGGTTATTGTTGGTGAGTATGAGCGTCGATAGAGCTCCAGCGGCGTTGAACGTCAGTCCCGTGAAAGTTTTGTAATCGGTGGGCACGCCAGAGGCGGCTGCGCTCCATCCCGCCTGATTCGTCCAACCCGACCCCCCGAGCGAAGTGTAGAAATCCGACAACGCATTGCAGATGGTGACATCATTTGCCGGTGCACAGGTGAACGCTGCATGGGCGGCAATGAACGCACACGAAAAAACCACAAGACGTAGGTTAATCATGGCAAGGGGGTGTCATCTCGCTCTTGCTGCAGGTCCGACTCTGCGACTTGTACTTGTGAACCCCGTTTCCCACGAGACATCGAGACATCACACGCGCTTAAAAATGCGACGCGTACAAAGGGGCGACTTTCATCACGTGTAACAAAGAGAGGCGCAGGCGCGATATGCCATGCGCGTCTCTCGACTCCATGCACGAAGTTTAACAGGTCGATATCGGGCCCTATGGGCGCTCGTCGTCTTTTCGTGTTTCCAGTGCGTGTTTTCGCACACGTATTTTCAAGTCGCAGACGTGACACTGCGCGCGTCTGCGAACGGCGTGTATGACTTGTTTTTGAATGGCGTCAAAGTCGATTCACTGACGCTTCCGTCGTATACCAACACGCTCCTGTCACTCGGCGTCGCGCCTAATCCGTCTTTATCAAACTTTGAAGGGTTCGTGTCGGACCTGCAAACATATGCCGCGCCTATCGCCGACGCGACGATTGTCGCCCTGTCTCAAAACTCGACGGCAGCGTGTGGAGTAGCGCTCCTCTCTCCGCCGCCCCCATCGCCATCCCCATCGCCGCCGCCTCCTGGAACTCAGCCGCAAGCCTCCTCTCCGCCGCCTCCGCTGAACGTGGCGTCATCGCCTCCGCCACCGAACTTCATCGCCGCATCTCCGCCCCCGAACTTCGTGGCCGCCTCTCCGCCACCTCCGCGCGGGCTCAAACCGTCGCCGCCACCAATCATCAACTACGGCGCTGCGTGCGGTCCGTTCACGGAGGCCAACCCACAAAAGACATGCACGCTGTCGATGTGTCCGGGCCAGACGGTGATCGCAGACACCTGCTACTTTGCGACGGCGGACACGGTGCTGACAATCCTGTCCAGCACCACCGGCGCACGCGTGGTGGACGATGACGGATGCGGTGTGACGGGCGGCGGCTCGAGAGCGTCCTACACGTCCACGGCGTTCGAAACGGTCACGCTCACCGGCGCGTGCTACCCGCTCACAACCTGCACGAGCCAAGTGCAGTATCTGGTGAGCGGCAACGCGTGCCCTCCATCGCCGCCGTCTCCGCCGCCTCCCAATTCGATGCCCAGCCCGTCGCCACCGCCACCACCGTCGCCGTCACCGCCGCCACCGTCGCCTTCACCGCCGCAGCCGCCGCCTGCCAACCCACCGCCCATCGGCACGTGGCCCTTCTTCCTCGGAGACACAGTCACGTTCTACGGCGCGGCCGGTATTCCGGACGCCACCGCGCAGGACAAGTCGTGTTTCCTGGAGGTCATATCTGGCACCTTGAACATCCCGACGTCGAACATTTTCATCACAGGGTCAACGCGCGTCAATTCCAGCTCCATCACGATGGGCATGCACATCTTGCAGCCCACGCAGGCGGACATCACCCGCCTGTACAACGTGCTTATGGCGACGTTTCCAGCGTCCTGGCCGTCGTCTTCCTTCCTTCAAGGGCTGCGCAACCGAGGGTGTTTTACCACTGCGACATACGCAGTCGACCCGCCACTCACAGGCACGGCGACGGTCATCGACCCGAGAGCTAAGAGCGCGAGCATCACCGTGGAATATGTCGGACTCATCAGCATCAACTCGATCGTCGAGGACCTCATTCGCAACGACGCCGGCACGTGGCTGGGGCTCAACCCTTTGAACATCACGGCGAAGATTTTGGGACAAACAGCGCGCGGCGCCAACGTGCAACTCACCTTCTACGACCTGCAGCAAAGCATCGCGACGGCGCACATGAACCTGTTCCTGACGCTGGTGCCGTCCGTCTTCCCGGACCCGTTCATCGATTACATGCAAAACAACGGCTTGCCAATGGTGACGGCCATCAATCCGCCGTCTCCGCCGCCTCCAAACCCGCCGCCTCCAAACCCGCCACCGCCATCACCCAGCCCGCCGAGGCCCCCCAAGCCGGCACCGCCGCCTGCGATGTCATACAGCGCCAGCTGCGGCCCCTTCACGGACATCAGCCCGCAGAAGCCGTGCGCCGTGACACTGTGCATCGGCCAAACGCTGTCCGTGGACTCTTGCTTTTTCACCAATCAGGACACGATGGTGTACCTCATGGACGCGTCCAACACCACAGTCGCGCAAGACGACGACGGGTGCGGCGTGGTCAGCGGCGGTGCAAAGATCCGATATTCATACGCCAGCGCCGTGCCTGCTACGTTCAACATCATGGGCACGTGTTATCCGGGCTCGTCGTGCACGTCGACCATGCAGTACACGGTGACGGGCGCGTCGTGCTCTGGTGCAACGCTCTCGCCGCCGCCGCCTTCAACGGTGATCCAGCCGCCACCACCCCCGGCTAGCATCTTCACAACCTGCAATAACGCGTTCGGTGCCACGACTCCGTACGCCGGCTGCAACATCACGCTGTGCTCGGGCCAGTCGGTCGACTTCAACACCTGCGGGCTTGGTTACTCGCCTGGCACGTACCTGCAGCTGTATGACACGGTCACGGGTGCGCTGCTGGTGTCCATGCCCAACGGGTGCAGCGCATCCGGCAACTCGTTGCAGTATTACAACACCGAAGTCGCTCGAAAGACGGTCACCATCAAGGCGGGATGCGTCTCCGGTCAAAACTGCAACGCCGCCGTGCAGTATCTGGTGCAGGGCGAATGCCACGCCGACTACGTGCTGTGCAACGGCGTGTTCGGCACCAACACCACCACGCCGACGCTTTATTGCCCAGTCACGCTGTGTCCGTACCAGTACCTGACAGCGGACACGTGCTACTTCGGCGCCACGATGGATACGGTGGTGCGCGTCCTGGACGCCACCAACAACGGAACTGTAGCACAAGCGGTGGGCGGTTGCACCGCTGCCAACAGCAACGCGCTGAGCTTCTGGAACACGGACACCACGAAAACAAAAACCTACTGGCTCGCTGGCAGCTGCATTACTAACAAAACGTGCCACGGATCGCTCGAATACACAGTCGCGGGGCCTAAGTGCCTATCGCCACCGCCAAGCTTGCCGCCTCCGTCGCCCCCCGCGCTGGTGCCAGCGTCGCCCCCGCCGCCGTACGTTCCCACCCACCCGAACGGCTACGTGCGCTGCAACAACGTGTTCGACGCAAACACGCCGTATGTGGCGTGCAATGTCACGCTGTGCATGGGACAGTCCATCACCATCAACACCTGCGGCCTGAGCGTGACGTCGCCGAACACGTATCTGGAGCTGTATGATGCATCCAACACGCGCCTGGTGTCTCTTCCCGACGGGTGCTGCACTGGCAAATATTTGCAGTACTACAACCTGGATTCTGCATCCAAGACGGTCACCATTCGAGCGGGCTGCGTGCCTGGCACCAGCTGTTCGGGCGCCGTGCAGTACCTGGTGCAGGGCGCGTGCTTGGGCAACTACGTGCAGTGCAGCATTTTCAACACGAACGCGCCGTCGCAGCACTGCTGCTTCAATCTGTGCCCGTACCAGTACGTGACGGCAGACACGTGGTACACGAGCGACAGCGTGTTGACGCTGTCAGACGGTACCACCAACAAGACAATCACGCAAGCCGCCGGGTGTTGCTCCAACCCCAACGTGCTGACGTACTGGAACACCGACCTGACGCAGACCAAGAAATACTGCTTGTCTGGGGCGTGTGCTCCGGGCAAGTCGTGCCTCGGTCTGGTGGAGTACATGATCGGCGGACCCGCCACTTGTCCTGGGTCTCCGCCACCGCCCCCCCCTCTTTTGACACTGGCATCGCCTCCGCCGCCGCCGTCCCCGCCCGCCAAGACGGCGTGCAACGCCGCGTTCAGCGACACGGTGCCCTACGCACCGTGCCCCATCAAGCTGTGCACCTACCAGCGCGTGCTGGCAGACACGTGCGGCAGCGGGCGCACATCCAACACGCAGGTTTTCATTCTGGACGCTTACAACAACACCATCGTGCAGTCGTTCGACGGCTGCGGATTTGGTTCGAGCGGCCCGGCGCTGCTCGCCTTCAACAACACCGGCGCGAAATCGCTCTTCTGGATCACGGCCCGATGCACGCCGGGCTTCGCGTGCTCCGGCGCGGTGGAGTACTACATCGACGGCCCGCCGTGCGCCGGCCCTCCGCCACCACCCAGCCCGCCGCCCAGCCCACCGGCGCCACCGCCCAACCCACCACCAAGCCCTCCCAGCCCACCCAACGGGTTCACCGTGTGCGGCGCCGGCTTCAACGCCTCCTCGCCGTACGGAGGGTGCAACGTCACGCTGTGCTCCGGCCAGTCGATCCAAATCAACACGTGCGCCGCCGGCTACGCGGCGGACACGTACCTGGAAATGCACGACACGTTCACCGGCGCTCGACTGCTGGCTCTGCCCAACGGGTGCAGCAACGTCAACAGCTACACGCAGTACTACAACTCGGACACGGGATCCAAGATGGTCACTATCAAGGCGGGATGCACGGCCGGCAAGAGCTGCTCGGGAACCGTGCAGTACCTGGTTCAGGGCTCCTGCCACGGCAGCTACACGCTGTGTTCCAACTTTACCACCGCATCGCCATCTATGCCGTGCGAATTTTCGCTATGTCCTTCACAGTTTGTCACCGCAGACACTTGCTGGTACGACTATACGGCAAATACGGTGCTGAAAGTGCTGGACGCCTCGCTGGGTAACGTCACCGTGGCGCAGGCTGTGGGCGGGTGCACAGCCACCAACCCGAACGCGCTCACCTATTGGAACACTGACGCTGTGCTCACCAAAAAGTACTACCTGACGGGAGCGTGCGTGGCCGGCAAGACGTGCACCGGCAGCGTCGAGCTGCTGGTAGGCGGACCGCCGTGCCCTGCACCACCACCGGGGCCGCCGCCGCCGCTACCGCCGCCTTCTCCGTCGCCGCCGCCGTCACCGCCCGCTCCGCCTCCCAAGACGCAGTGCAATTCCTACTTCTCCAACGCGGTGGCGTATGTGCCGTGCCCCGTGCAGCTCTGCCCCAACCAGCAGCTGAACGTGGACACCTGCGGCAGCGGGCGTTCTCAAAATACTCAACTTCTGCTTTGGGACGCCAACAACAACACTCGCGTCACCGCGTACGACGGGTGCGGCGTCACCAACGGACCTTCGAGTCTCTCATATAACAACAGCGCCGGGCCGACCGCTTTGTTCTGGATCAACGCCCAGTGCGCCTCCGGCGCGACGTGCAACGCCACGGTGCATTATTACATCACCGGCCCGTCGTGCGGCAGCCCGCCGCCGCCGTCGCCGCCGCCAAGCCCTCGGCCGCCCAAGCCACCTGCGCCGCTGCTGGCGCCCGCGCCGCCTCCCACCCTCGGCACGTGCGGCTCCTACACCGCGTCTGCGGCGCTGCCAACGTGCGTCGTGTCGCTGTGCGCAAACCAAGAGCTGCGCGCCACCACGTGCGATATTTCCGCGATGGGCGACACCATCGTTGAGCTGTTCTCGGGCGGAGCGGCAATCGCCTTCAACGACGACTCCACCGCGTGTCCGCTCGGCAACGGACTGCTGTCGGAGGCGGTGTACATGAACGGCCAGAAAGCGACCAACGTCACCATCACAGCGCGATGCTTCGACGCCTTCTGCTCGGCACCCGTCAACTATGTGGTGACTGGCACCTGCGCGGCGATGCCACCGCCGAGCCCGCCTCCCACGCCACCACCTCCCACACCGCCGCCTAGCCCGCCGCCGCGCCCGGTCCAGTCGCGGTACTCTGTGCCGCTCGGCAACTTCTCGACCAACAATCCGCTGTCGAAGAACTTCACCATGTGCCCCACGCAGACGCTCATCGTGGACCTGTGCTCATTCACGGGACAGGACACAATCGTCAGCGTGCGCAGCGCTTCGGATAACTCCGTTGTTGCCCTGGACGCCGACGGGTGCACCAACAGCGGCGCCGGTCCGTCGTTCTTGGTCTACCAGCCACCAGTCACTGGCGTGTACACCGTAGACGCCAGCTGCTACGAATCTTATCCGTGCAACGTGGTGAACGCCAACGCCACGCTCGTGGGGACTTGCGCTCCGCCGCCCACCATGCCGCCACCCACCCCGCCGCCAAGCCCACCACCCAGCCCGCCGTCGCCGCCACCCCCCTCGCCACCTCCGTCGCCTCCGTCGCCGCCGCCGCCGAAACCCAACTCGCAGATACGCACTGCGTACACGTGCGGCCTCTTCAACGACACGACGAGCATTTCTTGCGACGTGACCATGTGCATCGGGCAGACTTTCCTGACCAACCTTTGCTCTCAAACTACTGCCGATACACTGGTGAAAGTTTTCACACCGAACGGCACCACGATTCTGGCACAAGACGACGACTCGTGCACGGGCGCCCCTGGGCCGTCTCTGCTGGTTTTTTCGGCGCCGTATGATGCCACGTTCAAACTCGCCGCATCGTGCTGGAACGGTGGGTGCAGTGCCAATATGACGTACTACCTGCTGGGCAGCTGCAACTCGCCGCCGAGCCCGCCGCCGCCGCCGAGCCCGCCGACCCCTCCGTCGCCGCCGAGCCCGCCGCCGCCCAGCCCCCCGCCGAAGCCGCGCGCGCCTTCGAGCGACATCGTGGCGTCCGGCGCGTGTGGCGTCGTAACTGCTACCAGCCCTATCGACCAAGGCGATTGCCAAGTCAGTTTGTGCGCCGGCCAGACCATGAACGTCACCATGTGTCAGTACACCGGTCAAGACACGGTCCTTTACTATTACAGCGGCGGCGTTCAACTGGCGACTGACGATGACACAAACTGCGGCGTCTCCGACCCTGGGCCGAGCGCGCTCACTTGGACCACTACCGTCGCCACGGTGGTGGATGTGGTTGCCATGTGCTACCCCAATACACAGTGCACAATCCCAAACTTGGAGTGGGTTGTAAGCGGTCCGGCGTGCTCGCCGCCGCCGTCACCAAATCCTCCTCCTGCACCTCTAGTTGATTCGCCACCGAGTCCGCCATCTCCACCACCGTCTCCGCCGTCGCCGCCACCTCCGTCGCCGCCACCGCCGAGCCCGCCTTCCCCTCCTTC
>Ga0208599_1000427_pt1 | contig 10011 bp, 15 predicted proteins | sample LakMenEpi17Aug12_FD_150706 | JGI IMG/M metagenome (GOLD analysis project Ga0208599, IMG submission 150706) | Freshwater microbial communities from Lake Mendota, WI - 17AUG2012 deep hole epilimnion (SPAdes) | ecosystem: Environmental > Aquatic > Freshwater > Lake > Epilimnion/Euphotic zone ... | reverse complement strand
TTCACCTAATGCTTCATTACCAACAGATACCTCATTAACTAAAATAGATAGATCTGCATATGCAGCGCTACCTAATAAATTATCACAAGGAACACCTTCTCAATATTATGTTCAAAGAACATATCAACCAAGTATATTCTTATATCAAACACCAGGATCTGGATTTTCTAGTCAAAGCACACCAAGCAATTATCAATTAAGATTTTATTATCTTGCAAGAATTGAAGATGCTGGAAAATATACAAACACTCCAGATGTCGTATTTAGATTTTTACCATGTTTAACTTCTGGTCTTGCTTACTATTTAAGTATTACTTACCGACCAGAAAAAACTGAAATGTTAAAGTTAGTTTATGAAGATGAATTACAAAGAGCTTTACAAGAAGATGGACAAAGAACTTCATTATTTATATCACCAAAAACATTCTATGGAGATGGTGTATAATGACAACTTTTGCTACAGGTAAGAAGTCTTACGCCATATCAGACAGATCTGGCCAACGATTCCCGTACGACGAAATGGTAACCGAGTGGAATGGATCATTTGTTCATTATACAGAATACGAACCTAAACAACCTCAATTAGAACCGAAAGTACCAGGCAACGATCCGCAAGGATTGCTCAACGCACGACCAGATCGTGTAGAGCCATTATCAGTTGTGCTATTAGCTTTTAATCCATTACTATCAACGGCAGGTAGTTCTACTATTTTAGTTAATGAACCAGGTCATGAAAAAACGACAGGAAATAAAATTATATTTACAAATGTAAATGCGGTAAATGGATTTACTAATGCAATGTTAAATACTACACTTGGATTTTCATTAACAGTTTTAAATACTAATCAATATACAATCAACGGACAGACTCTCGCGAGCGCGAGCGGGAACTTCGGTGGACAACCTTCAGTTGGTCCTTCTGCAGTTGCACTCCCTAATAATGCTTTTGAAGTGACAGCAGGTAGTTCTACAATACAAGTGAATCAACCAAATCATGGTAAAATAACAGGTAATACTGTTCGATTTCAAAATTTAACAGTGGTGAATGCTTTTTTAACTTCTTCAGGATTTCAACAATCAGTCTTAACAACGTCAACTGGATATAGTATAACAGTTGTTAATTTAGATAATTATCGTTTTAACGCATCGTCAGGAACTGGTTCTTTAACGACAACCATTGGCGGCGGATCGGCGACAGCGGAGACAATATAATATGGCACTAACGTATTCACAATTAGTAACTCAAATTAGAAATTATACAGAAGTAGATAGTAATGGATTATCTGATTCTACAGTTTCTGTAATTGTACAAAATACTGAAAATAGAATTTATAGAGAATTAAATATTGATGCTTTTAGATTATATGCATCAGCAGTAACTACTGCAGGAACAACAACTATTTCTGTACCATCAGGACTTCGTAATATTAGATATGTTGAAATGATTTCTCCAAATGGAGAATTTTCTACATTAGAACAAAAAGATAGTTCTTACATGGCAGAATTTAATAATCTTCCATTATCTTCTACTTATTATGATAAACCTAGATATTGGGCAAACTGGAATGAAACTACTTGGTTTGTAGCTCCTACTCCTAATACAACTTATGCAATTAATATTGCTTATTATTCACAAGGAACTTCTATAACTGCTGGTAATTCAGCAACTTCAACGACTTATATATCTACTTTTGCTCAAGATTTACTTCTTTATGGTTCTTTAGTAGAGACATATAAATACTTGAAAGGTCCAGCAGATATGATACAAGTCTACGAACAATCTTATCAACAAGCGAGAGAATCTTTCGGTGTTGAACAGACAGGTAGAAGAAGAAGAGACGAATATGTTGACGGAGAACCTAGAGTTGTAGTAGACTCGCCGCCACCATCATAATAATTAAGGAGTTAATATGGCAAACATAGTACCAGATAGTTTTAAAGAAGAATTATTTGAAGCGATTCACGATTTTACAGCTTCTACAGGCGATACATTTAAATTAGCTTTATACAATACCGTTTCAGGTTTTGCTGCTGCAACTACTACAGTTTATGCTGCAACAATCGGATCAAGTGTTGAAGTAACAGGTACAGGTTATACTGCTACAGGAGCAACTCTTGTAAATATTTCACCAACGGTTGCACAGAATGTTGCATTCGTAGATTTTAACGATGTAACTTTTACAACAGCAACTATTACTGCAGCGTGTGCGTTAATCTATAATACATCCAACGGAAGCAAAGCAGTTGTAGTATTAGATTTCGGTGGTGATAAAACTTCAACGAACGGCGACTTTACTATTCAGTTCCCAGCAGCGAATTCAACAAGCGCAATCTTGAGAATATCGTAGTAGTTCGCCATAAAAAATTATGGCTAATAATACTTGGGGCATACATCCATGGAGTCAAGGCGAATGGGGTCAACAGACTACTGATGTAGTTGTTGAAGTCGGTGTAGCACAAGGTTGGGGCAGAGTTACGTGGGGCGAAGGAGCGTGGAATCAATCAGTTCCAATAGATGCTCTATCATTAAATTCAGGAACCATTTCTATAGTAGGTAAAGCAGAAGTTGCTTTAACCGGAAATAATTTACAAGTTGAAACAGGTACAATTACATTTGCTGGTAAAGCAATTGTAGAAGTTACCGGAAATAATTTAACATTAACAATTGGTGATGCCATTGTCACTGCAAAATCTAATGTTGATGCGACCACAAATTTATTAAATTTACTTGTTCAAAGTCCAAATATTCTTGCTGGTGGATCAGTAACAGATGCAGTTGTTGGTGAAGAATTAGATATTAATGTTGGAACTGTTTCATTTAGTTTAGATGATGTATTTACAGTAACTGGTTCAAGCGTTCAAATAGGAACGGGGCAAGTTGTTATTCAATTACCAACAGTTATTCAAGCAACAGGTTCAAGTGTTGTCACATCTGTAGGAGATGTTGAAATAAGTGGTAAAAACTTTGTAGATGTAATAGGTAATCAAGTTAATGTTCAAGTTGGTAATCCTACTATTTCACTAGGATTAGGAGTCACGGCTACCGGCTCTAGTGTAACGGTTAATGTAGGCACTGTTAACATAGAATCAAGATATTTTGTTACAGGAAATCAAGTAACGGTAGGGGTTGGAAATGTAATACTTTCAACAGATCAGGTAATAATACCTTCCTCAAATCAATTGACAGTAGGTTCAGGAAGCCCTATTATATATGGCTGGAATATTATAAATCCAACAACAGGTCAAAGCTGGTCTGCTATAAATCCAATCACAGGACAAAATTGGATTGAATTATAACAATAAAAGTGATATGGAGAATCTAATATGGCAAGTACATTTAGTAATTTAGGTTTAAACCTACAAGCGACTGGCGAAAACTCCGGAACATGGGGTGAACTTACTAACGTTAATTTACAAGAAATTGATAATGCGATTTCTGGTGTTGTAACAATAACACTAACAGGAAATACGACATTAGCATTTACATCAAATGCAACTTCTACGACATTTACAGATGAAGCTGGACGAAATAAAACAATTATTTTATCAGGTTCATTATCAGCAACAACAGTTACAGTTTCAGTTCCAAACATTGAAAAAGATTATGTCATCATTAACAATTCAGGTGGAACAGCTATTATATCTTCAGGCGGTTCAACAACCGTTACTGTTAAAACAGGTTCTAAAAACTATGTAATCGTAAATCCAGCTACAACTTCAGTTATTGCTGCAGTTGGTCCAGCAGGTTCTGATGCAGAAATACAGTTCAATAATTCTGGCGCTTTTGGTAGTATTACTAATACTACTGCGGGCTTTATACTAACCTCAAATGGAACTACTTCTACGCCATCTTTTCAAGTGAATAACGGAATTACGGCTGGAAAATCTATTGCATTAACATTAGTTTTCGGATAATAATTAACAAGGAGATAAAATATGGCAAATCCAAATATAGTATCAGTAAACTCGATATTCGGTAATACCACAGGTATTGCATTAACTACAACTCTTACAACAGTATTACTTGCTAACGCAGCAGCATCAGGAAAAGTTTTTAAAATAGAATCTATCATGGTTGCAAACGTAGACGGAACAAACGCTGCAGATGTAACTATTGATTGGAATACAAATGCCGGCGGAACGGGAACTTCTATTGCACTTGCTGCAACAATTGCTGTACCAGCCGATGCAACTTTATCTTTAATAGATAAAACAAATTCTTTTTATCTAATGGAAAATCAATCAATCATTGGTGGCGCAAGCGCTAACTCTGATTTAGAGTGCATTATCGCTTACGAAGAAATAAGTTAACCGGGAGATTTTTGCTATGGCAAAAGAGAACGGTGGAATAATCGGAATACTAAACACCCCAACAATAACATCAGCTAAAGGAGTCTGGGCTCTTGAAGATCAATTCAACGCACGTGTTTCAAACATTTGGCCAGGTCAACCTTATTCAATAGACTTTTTAGTAATAGCTGGTGGAGGTGGTGGTGGAGCTGGTTATTATGCAGGTGGTGGTGGTGCTGGTGGATATAGAACATCAACACAATCAGTAACAGTCGGTACAGTCATTACAGTAACAGTAGGCGATGGTGGTGGTGGTTCTACTTCTGGATCTGTAAAAGGGACTAGTGGTAATAATTCAGAGATATTAGGTTCAGGATTAAGCACAATTACATCTGCAGGTGGTGGTGGAGGTGGTTCAAGACTTAATGGTAATGGTGTTAATGGTGGTTCTGGTGGAGGTGCATCAAATCAAAATGACATTTTTGGTTCTGGAAATACTCCAAGCACATCTCCTTCTCAAGGAAATAATGGTGGTTCTGCAGTTTCAGGTTTTGGTACAGGCGGAGGTGGTGCAGGAGCTGCTGGTGGTGCTTCAACAGGCACTACGACAGGTGGTGCTGGAGGTGCAGGTACAGCTTCTTCAATAACAGGTTCTTCAGTTACAAGAGCAGGCGGTGGTGGTGGAGGTAAAGAGGGAAGTCCTGCTAAAGCAGGGGGATTAGGTGGTGGTGGAGGAGGTGGAACTTATGCTCCAAATGTTGCAGGAACAGCAGGAACAGCAAATACTGGTGGAGGTGGAGGGGGTGGAGGTTTTACTCCTCCTATAGGAGATGGTAAAGCTGGAGGAAAAGGTGTTGTTATTTTAAGTGTACCAACTGCAAGATATTCAGCAACTACAACAGGTTCTCCAACAGTTACAACATCTGGTAGTAATACAATAATGCAATTTAATGGTTCAGGGAGTTACACAGCATAATGGCTAGTTTTGCAAAAATAGAAAACAATATTGTAATAACAGTTGTCTCTGTTGTTAACGAAGTATTAAAAGATTCAAACGGAATAGAACAAGAAAATATTGGTATAGAATTTTTAAAAACATTATATAATGAACCAAATGCTATTTGGAAACAAACATCTTATAATACAGTTGGGGGAGTTCATTCTTTAGGAGGCATACCTTTTAGAAAAAATCACGCTGGAATAGGAATGACTTATGATTCAAATAGAGATGCATTTATACCTCAAAAACCTTTTAATAGTTGGATATTAAATGAAACTACTTGTAATTGGGAAGCACCTATACCTATGCCAAGTGATACTTCAATTAATAAAACATATATTTGGAACGAAGAAATTTTAAATTGGGAGTTAATTAATGGCTAAACGTAATGGTGGTATAATTGGTAAAGTAAATACTCCATCCGCTTCTACAGCAGTAGGAGTGTGGAGATTACAAGATCAATTCAATGCTAAAAAAAATAGTACTTGGCCACAAAGACCATCTTATTCAATAGACTTTTTAGTAGTAGCAGGTGGAGGAGGAGGTGGAGGTAGAGTTGGTGGTGGTGGTGGTGCTGGAGGATTTAGAACATCCACTCAAACAGTCGCTTCTGAAGTAGTTATTACAGTCACAGTAGGTGATGGTGGTGCTGGTGGAGATGGTGGAGTAACAAGTGCCCTTGCTGGAGGTTCTGGTTCAAATTCTTCAATTTCAGGAACAGGATTAACAACTATAACTTCTGCAGGTGGTGGAGGAGGTGGTGCAACAAGATTTAATCCTGGTTTAACTAATATTGCTTCAGTTGCTGGAGGGTCTGGAGGAGGAGGGGGTTCTGCCAATGCAGTTGGTGCAGCAGGAAACACTCCAAGCACAGCTCCAAGTCAAGGAAATAATGGAGGTGCGGCAGGTGCTAACTATGCTGGTGGGGGCGGAGGTGGTGCTTCTGCTGTAGGATCAGTTGGAGTAAATAATGGAGCTGGTGGAGCAGGTGGAAATGGAACAGCTTCTTCAATAACAGGTTCATCAGTAACTTATGCAGGTGGTGGTGGTGGTGTTAGAAATGCCGTTCCAGCAACTCAATCACCAGGAGGGTCTGGAGGTGGTGGAAATGGAGGTGCAACTGCTGGGGGTACTGCAGGAACAGTGAATACTGGAGGAGGAGGGGGTGGTTCTAGAGATACAGCTGGTGCAGCAGGTGGTAAAGGAGTTGTTATATTAAGTATACCAACTGTTTCATTTACAGGTAATACAACTGGCTCTCCTACACAAACTACATCTGGAGCTAACACAATTTTACAATTTAATGGTACAGGGAGTTACATAACATAATGGCATCATTTGCAAAATTAAATTCAGAAAATATTGTAATAACAGTTGTCTCTGTAGTTAATGAAGTAATTAAAGATTTAAATGGAGTTGAACAAGAACAACTAGGAATAGATTTTTTAAAAACACTTTACAATGAACCTAACGCTGTTTGGAAACAAACTTCATATAATACACGTGGAGGAATACATTCTTCTGGTGGTACACCTTTTAGAAAAAATCACGCTGGTATTGGAATGACTTATGATTCAAATAGAGATGCTTTTATTTCACCTAAACCTTTTAATTCTTGGATATTAAATGAAAATACTTGTCTTTGGGAAGCACCAATACCTATGCCAACAACAGAATTAGAAAATAATCAGTTTTATTCATGGGATGAGGAAAATCAATCTTGGAATTTGACAACTATATAAAAATTTAGTATTCATTTATTAGAAATGAATAATATTTATTTTTTAACTAGTTTACCTAGAGCGGGTAATACATTATTGGGTTCTATAGTAAATCAATCCCAATATGTAAAATTAACTGCTAATACAATTTTAACAGATGTAATTTATCAATTACAATTAATTAAAGATATTCAGATATATAAAAACTTTCCTGATGAAAAATCATTAAATAATATTATAAAAAATGTATTTAATAACTATTATCAAAATTGGAAAGTAGATAATATTATTGATAGGGGTCCTTGGGGAACTCCTTTTAATTTAGAATGTTTAAAATCAATTATTAAAAAACCTAAATTTATTATTCTTTATAGACCAGTTTTAGAATGTCTTGCATCGTTTATAAAAATTGAAAAACCAATTAATATTGAAACAAGATGTCATCAATTAATGAGTGATGAAGGAATAATTGGAAAATATTTATGGAGTATAAAAAACATTATAAAAGAAAAAGAAAACCACGTTATTATAAATTATAAAAATTTTATAAAAAATCCAAATAAAGAAATTAAGACAATATTTGATTTTTTAAAAATTTCTTTTACTAATTTTAATTTAAATAATTTAAAACAATTTTCCGCAAATAATGTTAGTTATGATGACAGTATTTTTAAAGTACAATTACATAGAATAAGAACAGATAAAATAAAATTAAACAAATATAATATAGAAGATTATTTACCTTCCAATATAATAAAACAATATTCTAATTTAGATATATGAAAGTATTAGTATTTGGATTACCAGGATCAGGCAAAACCACATTTGCTAAAAAACTAGTAGAAGGTAAAAAGATACCTCATTTTAATGCTGATGATATTAGAAAGCTATTTGAAGATTGGGATTTTACAGACACTGGTAGAAGACGACAGGCAAATAGGATGATGACTATGTGTGATCTTGCAGTTAATCATGTAGTTGTAGATTTTGTTTGTCCATTTGAATCTTATAGATCTTTTTACGATATAAAGATTTGGATGAATACTATTGCTAAAGGAAGATTTGAAGATACAAATAAAGTATTTGAAAAACCTAAAAAAGTAGATTTTGAAATAACTGATTTTAATTATGATAATATAATAAAGGAAATACATGATAGACTACTCTAAACCAACAGCACAGATGCTTGGACGTTGGCAACCATTCCATGATGGACATTTAGAATTATTTAAAAAGATATTAGAAAAAACTGGACAAGTTATTATTATGGTTAGAGATATGCCAAAGTCAGATAATAATCCATTTGAATTTGAAGATATAAAAAAACGTATTGAAGAAAAACTAAAAGACTATACTGGTAAATTTGATGTAATTAAAGTTCCTAATATTACAAATATTTGTTATGGTAGAGACGTAGGTTATAAGATAGAAGAGATTGTATTACCAAAAGAAATACAAGAAATATCAGCAACAAAAATAAGAAATAAACTAAAATGATTGAATCAACAATTAATGGAATATTTCCAACACCTATCTATATGTCTAAATTAGATAGAAAATTAACTCCATTAGAATTAAAATTTGTAGATAAAAATAAAAAAGATTTCTGTAAAAATGATGGCAATATTACATCAAAAAATAATTATATTCTTAATGAAAAACCTTTTACTAATATTAAGAAAGAACTAGATTTAAGAGTTAAAGATTATTTTGAAAAAGTTATATCTCCAACCGACGCAGTTACACCTTATATTACTCAATCTTGGTTGAATTATACTGAAACAAATCAATTTCATCATAAACACGAACATCCTAATTCACTAGTATCTGGAGTTTTTTATATTAATTGTCATGAAGAATTAGATAAAATTAAATTTTTTAAGTATGGTTATAAAACTATAAAACCTGAAATTAAAACTTGGAATTTATGGAACTCTGAATCATGGTGGTTTCCAGTTAAAACAGGTGATATTATAATGTTTCCATCTTCTCTAACTCACATGGTTGAAACTAAAGAAGGAGACAATACCAGAATTAGTCTTGCCTTTAATGTTTTTATAAAAGGTACAATAGGTGTTAATAAATCTTTAACTGAACTTATATTGTAGTTGAATATAGAGACAAAGTTTTCTATTCATTTAAATAATATTATCTGGCCAACAGAGACGCAAAAAAATAACGAACATTGGAACGTTTCAGGAGTTTTAAAGAAAAACTCTAATCAAGAATTTAAATTTGATGTAAGACCTATGTTTCAAATGCCTAATAATCAATTAGGTAAAAAAGGAACAACTTCTAGTAAAGCTGATAAAATAGTATTTGAAACTGAAAAAGAATGGGTTATTATAGATGTTCCAGAACTTCATGAATATGTTAGAAAACAATCTATAAAGATTGTTCAATTTGAAGATTTGCTTGTTAAATTAGAATGGAATATAAGTATATCTAAAGTATAAGCTTTCTAGCTTTTATAAAATAACCATGTATAATAGAGTATTATGCCAATAAATAAACTACAATTTAGACCAGGAATAGATAAACAAAACACTCAATACGGCGCAGAAGGTGGTTGGGTTGATTGTGATAACGTGCGTTTTAGGTACGGTGTTCCTGAAAAGATAGGTGGTTGGGAACCTGCTGTTGGTACTAATTTAATTGGTGCTGCAAGAGATATTCACACATATACAGATTTAGCTGGTGACTCATTAGCGATCATTGGTACAGATAGAAAACTATATACCTATTACGATAACAACTTTTATGACATCACACCTCTATCAACTACTATTCCCGCAGTATTTACATTCACATCAGCAACAACCATTGTAAACGTTCTTGCAACATCTAATGGTGCAATCGCTGGAGACTTTGTTACATTCTCAACAGTATCTGGAGTTAGTGTAGTAAATATTACTAATGCAGATATGGCGCAAGAATTTGAAATTCAAAATATCATAGATTCTAATAACTTTACAATAGATGTAGCTACAATTGGAACAC
>Ga0208599_1000419_pt1 | contig 10214 bp, 6 predicted proteins | sample LakMenEpi17Aug12_FD_150706 | JGI IMG/M metagenome (GOLD analysis project Ga0208599, IMG submission 150706) | Freshwater microbial communities from Lake Mendota, WI - 17AUG2012 deep hole epilimnion (SPAdes) | ecosystem: Environmental > Aquatic > Freshwater > Lake > Epilimnion/Euphotic zone ... | reverse complement strand
TCCCAGTGGCGCAGGATTCGTGGCGGGCGCCAATGCGTTTCCAGGTGCCGCCGGTCTTTCTCCAGAGCACTTCCCAGGTGAGGTCCCCCACGATGTCTTCCGCCAACAGGTGCAGCCAATCCCCCTGCGGAGCGTGGAACATGCTGCCGGCAATCTGCCGCGTGATGAGCCGGGATTGGATGGGGTATTCCGTGCCATCTTCCAAGCGGTCGTATTCCACTTCGGGACGGTAGCGCCAGACGGTGTGCCGTTGGCGGCGGTGGTTCCAGCAGATTGCAAACAATTCCTCGCGGCCGGAAAAGATGCCGCTGACAAACTGGATGGGACCGCCGGCCTCCGGGGGCAGGCATCGCAGGCCCTCCCACGCGCCAAGGTCCTGGCCGTCCCGGCTGACGCCTTCTTCCGGGTCCTGACAAGCGGTGACAAAACCGCGGTGCCAGCGGAAAATGCCCCGGCTGAAATTGCGCACGGTGCAGAAGATGCGTTGTTTTTTCTCATGCCGGGCCATTGAGGCAAAGCGCAGCAGCTCGTCAAAATCCCCGGACATGACGTAGCGGACCGGGCCGGCGAGATCATGGTAGGGGCTGCCGGGCTGTCCCCGTTCGGCGCGGGCACTGCGGAGCGACTGGATGCCCTTTCGGCTGCGGAAGGCAATGTCCCCGTCCCAATGGCAATGGGCATGCGGGCCCGCGGCGGCGGCATTCAGGATGGCGTGTTTGGAAAACGCTTCCTCGCCCCATTTCGAGCGTGGCCACAGATTGGTATTGGCGCTCCAGGTGCCGCCGGGAGTGGGGCAGAACGCGATCAATTCCCCATGGCCGTGCGCCTCATCCTGGAGCGGGAGGATTTCCAGGGCAATCACGGCGCCCATGCCGGACGGTGGGGCGAGGAACAAGCCGGTGTTCAAATACACCTGTTCGGTGGTGGCCAGCACGTTGGAGGCGTCACTGAAATTGGTGCGGTGGACCGGGTCACCCACGATGATGGCGTTCATCCCATTCATGCGCACGCCAATGTGGATGCGGCTATGCACGTAGCGGACCGGGCCGGCATTGTTGGGCAGGGAGCTGTCGTCTTTGGCGATGGAGCTATACCCGGTGCTCCACCGCGTGGAGTTGTCCCGCCCATCCACGATCATGGTCTTGCCCACGCCATCGGTCTTGATGAAATAATACTCGGCCCCTTCCCCCCAGGCCATTTGCACGGTGGCGGAGGAGCGCAGGCCGCCACTGGCATCCTCCAGGATGAGGGCGAACCGGCCGTTCCGGCGGGTGGGCCGCAGGCGGAATAACTGGCCGGCCACGGAATGCAGGATCTGAGCGGATTCCTCTGCAAAGCGGATGGCGGACTGACCGGAGGCCGGGTTGAAATACCATGCGCCCTGGGTATTGCCCCGGCGCCACAGCAGCAGGTCCGTATCCTTGCCGGAGATGGGCACACATTCCCAGCCGTGGGCGGTGCGGGCCATGCGTTTGTGCAGCCGGACATTGGTGGCCCGTTGGAATGATTCCTCATTCAACAAAAAGGGATGCAATTCCCCCCGCGCCCCGCCGGACGCAAAACCGAGAGGGACCACGGTGGTTTCCATCAGTAGGTAAATCCTTGCAGGTAGACGAGGGCGAGGCCAAACCCACTCACGGCATCCCCGCTGGTCACCTGCATATAACAATTGATGTCGATGGTGCCGTCCGGAAGCAGCGGGACCATCACCTGATTGGTGTCGGTGCCGCCGCGGAATTCTCCTGGCAGGGCGACCCGGGCGTATTCCATGCCATTGGCCGCCAGCACAATATCAAACGAACTGGCTTCATCGGTGTAGGCCTTGAGGACGAAATTCAGCAGGACGCCTTTGGCATTGGCGGAATACCCGGTCTTGGTGGTCATGTCCACACTGACGGCCTGGGTGAGGAATGAGCCGGTGCCAGCCGGGGGAGCCGCAGGGAAATGGGGCGGGAAGGTGCCAATGGCGTTGACCTTGTACTGGCTGTAAATGAGCTCCGGGGTGTCCGTGAAATCGATGGCCCCGGCCTGGCGGTTGAGGCCGAGGATGCGGTCCAGCTGGGAAGGTCCCATGCTGACGAGTTGATTGACGGATCCACCGCCGGGACAGGTTTCGGTGCGCCAGGCGGCAAAGGTCAGGTTGGCGGTCTCTTCCTCTTCGGCGTCAAAAATATCTGCTTCCACCACGGCGGCGACGCCCGCCTGCTGCCAGCTGTCCATGGCATACCAGGTGTATTCCGTGACGGTGGTGCCGGGGCAGACCACCCGTTCGTAACTGGTGAAGGCGAGGACGCGGGGAGAGACACAGGAACCCGCGGCCGATTGCCGGCCATTGATCAGGAGCTCCGGCGCCATCACGGACCATGAGGTGGCGCCCTCACAACACTCTGCCCGCAGCATGGCCGGGAGGCCTTGGTTGCCGGAGAGGGCCGTCTGCTTGACGAGGGTGGCGTCCGTGCCGCCGCAGGTGGATTCCAGCACCGGGAGGTAATGGGCCTTGGTTGGATCGGCCGGGAGGAGGCCGCAAAAGGCGGGATTGTCCAAGGGACCGAAAAAGTCAGGGAGGCATCCGTCCGGATCGTGTTGCCAGACGCCCTTGGGACCGGCGGGCCGGGTGAGGCAGCCGGTGATGGGATCAATGGCGGTCAGGGTAGTCCCCTGCGAGGCATCCGAGGCGGCCAGCCCAATCAGCCGGGCATCGCAAAAACGGTTGGCCGCGGGGATGGCGGTGAAGGTCCAAGTCCCTGCCGAGGCGGGAGGTGGGGAGCAGGGAGAGCCGGGGCATGCCATAGGCAGGAATTAAATTGATTTCCTGCTTGATGCAAGTTATTTGCATTAGTGCAACGTCCCTCCTTTTCCCCATGGATGAATCTCTAACTGAATCACCGGAGCCAGAGTCCGCCAAAGAGGAGATGGAACTCAAGGTGCAATCCATTCTGTCCCTGGTGGATGAATGGCGTGAACTCTCCTACTATGATGACCGCCGGTATGCGGAGCTGCTGCGTCACTTCAACGGCGGCGACCTGGAGGTGATGACGGATGAGACTGGCGTGGAGACGGCGCATTATGCCAACTTCAATGTGGCCCGCTCCCGCATGCTGAAGATTTCCCGGGAGCGCATGCAGGGGTATTTTTCCAAGCTGGGGATTTTTGATGTGAAGCTGACCAAGCCGGCCTTGAAAGGGGTGCCGGGGCTGGAGTTGGCGGCCAATGAGGCCATTTCCAAAATCTTCCGCACGGACGGGCGCCTGACTCCGCGCTACAGGACCACGGTGGAAGATGGCATTTTGGTGGGGCGCGGGGTGCTGTGGCGGCGTGATGCCACGCAAATTGTGCCGGAGCGGGGACGCCTGTTGGCGCATCCGGACTGCATTGCCGCGCAACGGGATGACAGTCTGGGCGAGTGGGCCTTTGCCAGCACGGTGAAGGCCGGGGACCTGTTCGGGATTGCGCGGAAGTCGAAAGATCCGGGTATCAAGGCGCAGGCCAAGCGGTTGCTGCAGGCCATCGTCAAACGGCACTCGCCGGAAGCCACCCCATTCAACTGGCCACTGCATGACGAACCATGGGAATATCTTGATACCCGGCTGCGCTGCACCCACTACGGCCGCAAAGCGCTGTCCACGGTGATTCCCTGTTATTGGTATTTTGAAAAGGACCTGTCGGGCAATCCCGGGGACCGGCCGGTGAGCGTGTATTGTGTGGCGCGGCACGGGGTGGACCTGTCGATCATTTCGGATGATACGGGCAAGGTCTCCAGCAAGTTGAACCGGCAGATTGATTGCGCGGAAGGATTGATTTACCAAAAGAATCACGCCTTCAAGGACAGCACGGACTGCCTGTGGCTCTTCACCATTGGCGAGCAATTCGGGGGCGAACCCACCTTGGGGCGGATCCGGGGCGAGGGGGAAATCCAATACGCGGCGGACATCCGGATTCAGAAGATGCTCAACTCCATGCTGCGGCGGATCGAGGTGGAGAACCTGACGCTGTTCAAGAATTCCGGGACGGCCAGCAAGAAGGAGCTCGATGACCTGGCGTCCAATCCGCTGCGGGACCAGGATGTGATTCCGGAAGGGATTGAATTTGTGGAGCGCCGGTTTGGAGACAAGCCACTCAATGGGATGATGCAGTTTGTGAGTCTGCTTTCCGGGTATGCGGCGGACCATGCGGCGGTGGACACGGGCCACACGGATGCGCCGCGGGAGGAGAATTTCAAAGACCAGGTGCTGGAGCGGCTCAATGACCGGGTGGCCGCCAAAACCATTGCTGAAAGTGCGTGGTCAGATTGCCTGGACCTGCTGGCCCGCATGATCGGCATCCTGATTTTTGATGCCACGCTGGTGAAGTCGGATGAAGCCTGGTTTTTCCGTGAGGCTTTTTTTACTGAACTGCAGGATGCCGGATATGAAATGACGGCGGCGGATTTCAAGGGGGGCGCCCGAGTGTTGGCCCGGCGCAATCCTGGCCACGGGGACATGGGAGTGGCCATGGCGCGGGCGAATGAAAACATCGTCCTGGCGCAAATGACCGGGCCGGAAGCCGTCGAGCGGGCCGTCTTTGATAAAGCGGTGCTGGTGGCTGGCGGCGATGTGCAGAAAGCGATCTACCTGCTGGGCAAACCGCCGGCTGGAGAAGTGAAGCAACAGGGCGATCAGGCCGAACAAGCGCAGAACCAAATCGCGGCCATTCTGGCGGCTGGCGTGATGCTGACCCCGGCGGCCGAAGACAATCCCTACATCCATACGGCAGTGCAGATGACCCTGCTGGAAGGGGCCCTCGCGGGATACCAACAGGATGGCGGATGGAGCAGGAATGACATGCGGTGTTGGGATGCGGCCTTTGCCCATGCCATCCAGGACATTGCCCGCATCCCGTTGGAAGACATGAAGAAGGAATCCTTGAAGCGGGTGAAAGCCCTGCAGGCCACGGCCGCGGCCCTCCCGGTCTTTGAACAAGGGCAGTCACAGATCGATCCCGTGGAGCAGGCCAAACTCCAGCTGGCGGCTGCGGAATCCGAACGCCGGCGCCAGAAGGATGCCACCAGCGATGAACACTGGCAGCGCACCCAGGCCCACCGTGAACAGCGTGACGCCGATATGCTGGCGCTGCAACAACATCAGGCCATTGCGACGGAGGTCCGTTTGGGCAAGGAGGCGGCCGGGAAACAAGCCAGCCGGCAACTCTCTGACGCGATCGATCTCAATGACGCCACCACTCCGGAGATGGCCACTGCTGCCTGAGCGGGCTCTGCGGGAGCCAGGATGCGGCCGGGGCAGGAGTGTCAGGAAAATCAGTGGTTGAACAATAAAGCGGGAAACCTCCCATCGTGATATGATCCAACACAGTCCTCTGTTTCACCAATGGACCTGCGGCGTGATTCCCATTGGCGGACGCACCGTGATCCGCAAGCAGTCGGCGGATGCCAAAGCCGGCCTGATCCACCTGCCGGAACAATCGCAGGGCAAGTACCAGGAAGACTGGGAAGCGGAAGTGGTGGCGGTGGCGGCGACCGGGGGATGGCGGATCGGCGTGGTGCATCAGAAGGCGCAGGAACGGTTTGGCTACCTGGAGGACCGGCCGCCGGAATCCCTCACCAACCGGGAGCGGCTGGATACCAAGGTCTGGAAGATTGCCCCTTACTATGTGGAAAAACCGGTGCTGCCGCCGGGCACCAAAATCATTTGCTGCTGGCTCTCCGGTCAGCCGTTCATCGCCCACAATGGGTATGACTACTTCCTGACAGACGGGGAGCATGCCTACAAAGCCGTCGTTCATCCTACCCCCTAAACCATGTCCACCGAAACTCTTGATTCCCCAGCCGTGATTGATGAGGGCAAGCCAACCGTGTCCTTCGAGTCGGCCTTGGAAAACATCTTCAGCGATTTGCCTGCTGAGAAGGACGCGCCGGCCGCGCCGGAGGTCCCGGCGGGCGAGCCGCCAGAGCAAGCCGCCGCCCCGCCCGCGGGGGAAGACCCTGCCAAGGCAGAAGAGAAACAGGACCCGCCCGCCAAAGGATTCAAGGCGCTGCGGGAACAAAAGGACCGGGAACGGGAAGAGGCGATTGCGGCGTTGCGGGCAGAGTATGAAACCAAACTGGCGGAAGCCACTGGCAAGGCGGTCAGCTTTGAAAGCACCGCCAATAGCAATGCGGACAAGCTGGCGGCGGCGGAAGCCTTGAAGGCCGCTCACGAAAAAAGGGTGCAGGAATTGGAGCAGCAGGAGATCGAGGACTACGAGACGCCGTATTCCATCGAGGTGGATCCTGAAGCCATTCCGGTGTTGTCCGCCTTTGCCTCGGCCCGGGCGGGACTGGATGCGGCGGTGGCACAGGCAGCGACCAGCCTGGGGGAAGACCAACGCAGCGTGCAGGCCATCGCGGGGAACAAGGCTTTGTTTGGCCAAATTTTGGCGGAGATGACGCATGGGCTGGTGCCGGATGCGGTGCATGCCGAAAAGCTGGTGGACGGCATGCGGGCCGTAGGGGTGATGATTTCCCATGAGGAAGCGCGGCTGGCGGTGCGGGACCTGAAGGCTGTCCTGCCCAATCTGTACCGGCTGCGTGACGCCCAACAGAGCTTGCAGGCTATCAAGGCGAAGAATGAACCCAACTGGCAATCCCTGCAGGCGGCCCGCCACGAAGCCTACCGCCGGCATATCACGGGCGCGGCAGAGGTCGCTGATGATGCGGTGGAAGGCGATGATGCGGTAGTGGCCGGCATCCTGAAAGCCAAGCCTGAACTGCGGGACATTTTGAAAGCGGAAGCGGACCGGCTCTCCGGCATGGTGATCGGCCCGGCGCCGGGCAAGGCCACCGCCACGGCCATCCGTGCGGCTCCACGCGCCTTGCATGAAACGGCCCTCAAGGCGGCGCGGCTGCCGGTGGTGGTGGCAGCCTACCGGGAAGCCGAAGCCAAGCTGGCGGCCGGAGCGGCCCGCATCGCGGAACTGGAAGCCCGCCTCGGCGAGCAAGGCGGCACGGTGCCACGGCCTGCGGGCACGGGGGCGACGGCCACAAAGGCGCGGGTGGATTTCAATGCGGGACTTGCCGCCCTATTTCCAAATGCCTGAGCCATGTCCAGTCCCATCCGCCTTCCTTATGCCTCGGCGATTTTTGAGGACTTCCATTTCCTGACGGATCCAGCGTTGGGCACGGAATACCAGGCGCGATGGGCGGCGGCCAAGGGGTATGCGTTCAATGAGGTGTCCCAGTTGATGGCCGAAGCGGAAATCCTGCGCGAGTGGTGCGATGACAACAGCCGTCACCTGCCGGCCCACCGCATCGAATACCACTACATCCGGTATGCCACGCTCCTGATGTCATGGCGCACCCGCAAGGGCACCCAGGCCTTCATCCCGGAGCCATGGTATCAAGAAAATGTGTGGTGCTGGTTCCGCTCGATGAAGGAGGACCGGGCAGGCAGTTGCTTCTTTGGGAACCAGAACCAGGGGAAGTCAGAATTCTTCTGCCTGCAGGGGGTGTGCCTGGGGTGCCTGCACCCTCACAGCACCAACCAGATCATGATTGCTCCGGTCAAAGCGGATCGGACGGCCAGCATTTGGGGGCGGTTTTTGGAAGTGGTGAAGGGGACCAGTCTGCACTGTGCGGCCAAGGTGGCGGCGCTGGGGGCCAGCATCAATCTGGTGGAATCCTCCGGGGTGGTCTATTTCAGTGACGTTAGGCCGGGTGGGTTTGTGCGGCTGCAGGCGGCGGCCGAATGTGGCAGCATCCAAGGGACCAAGGAGCGGGAGGACGGGTTCCTCATTCACTATCTGGATGAGATCGGGAATGACTACCCGAAGGGCGGGGCCGACTGGCTGGCCACCATTCCCAATATCAGCAGCAATAACCGGTATTTCTGCATCCTTTCCGCCAACCCTCGCAATCAGATTGGGGGATTGGACAGCGAGATGGAACCCGCGGAGGGGTGGGCCAGTCAGACGGAGCATGATTATTTCTGGAAGGCGGGGCAGCATAACATCAACGTCTACCGGCGGGCCGGGCATCAGTCACCGAATTTCCAACCAGCGGTGGGTGGCCTGCCGATTGATGAGGCCATGTCCACCAGGGACCCGAAGGACAAGAAGCTGGGGCTGCACGGGCCTTTCCCATGGCTCTACAATGGCCGGCGGGAAAACAAGCTGCTGTCCACCGTGAATGGGAACCGGAATGATCCGCGCTACAAGGAGCAGGCCCTCGGCATGATGCCGGCGATGAACCTGACCTTGCGGGTGATCACCCCGGAGGACGTCAGGGGGAGCGGGATGGACCTGCCGTTTTTCTGGGCGCCGGCGCCGGGGGAGAAAGACATCCGGATTTCCCGGGTGGCCTTTTTGGACCCTGCCAAGACCGCCGGAGGGGACCGCATCATCCTCACCTTGTTGGAAGCCGGGTTCCGGTCGGATGGGGATGACCAGGCGGTGCCGAATATCTTCATCAAGGAACAGATGGAGCTGGTGCCCGGGGGCAAGCTGAAGGTGGATCACCAATGGCTGGTGGATGCGGAAATGGTGCGGCGGAAGGACAAGGGAAATGGCAGCCTGGGCGACCCGGTCTCATTGGCGCGGGAAATGGCCATGCTGGCTGCCAAACAATGTCTGGAATGGAAGGTGCCATTCGCCAACTTTGGTTTCGACGATACCATGTCCGGGGAGATTGGCTTTGCCATGGCGTGGGCGTTTGGGTTGCAATGCACCACCCTCTCGTTTGGTGGGCAGGCCAGTCGCCGTCCCATCATGCCGCGCAAGTGGACTGGGGAAGGGAAGGACCGGCGGCCGGTACTCTACTGCGACCTGCACGCCAAACATGTCAGCGAGTTGTACTCCCGGCTCTCCCACTGGATGCGCGGCGGGTATCTGCGGATGAATCAAAAGGCCAAAGGGCAGCGGCCGGACCGGTGGATCCGGGAAACCATCCAGCGGCTCTGCAAACGGCGGGGCGAGACAGGGTATGATGTGGAGTCCAAGATCGAATACAAGGCCCGCAAGAATCAGATCAGTCCTGACTATGCGGACAGTCTGATCGGTGCCCTGCACATGGTGGAGGTGAAGGGGCTCATCAAGGTGGAGGCCCCCGTGGGGGATGGGGATGATGATGGCTGGAGTGGCCCCCGGAAGAGTTTTGCCAAGGACCTGACCATGAAAAATTTCCATGCCGCATGAAAACCAAGTGCCTGATCCGCCACTCTGATACGTATAGCATCCCCGGCGGGTGGACGCTGACGCACCCTGCGCTCGGCGGATTGATCACGGCTGGCCGCAGTCCGGAAGATGCGGTGGCGACCCTGATGGCCCACCTGCGGGTCAATGGGATGGCGGCCACGGAAGATGAGTGCTGGGCGTATGCCAATGCATCGTGGGGGGCGGTGGTGCTGGCTTCTGGGCAGGCGGAACGATGGGCCGGTCCGCCCATGGAGAAGGTACGTCAGGGAAACGCGCCACCCCTTGGCCCCCACCTGCGGCGCATCCTGTCGCCCAAGGATACCGGCCCGGTCTTGTGGGGCACCCTGCACCTGCTGCCGCTGATCTGGGACAAGGCCGGGTGGATGGGATTCATCACGCTCATGACCAAGCTGATCGAGCCGGGCGGATATGAATCCGGCTGCCGGGATTGTGCGGCCCATTGGAAAGCCTTCCGCACCGCGCATCCGCCGGAACTGGTGGAGACCGCGGCGCAAGCGGCTGACTGGTCCCTGCGGGCGCACAATGGCGCCAGCGGGTATGCCAACCACCGGCAGTGGAGCTGGCGCGAGGCCGCGACCAAGTGGGGGTGGCCCGCGGAGTGGGAGCCGAAATAGGTCAGGCGATCGTCCGGTATCTGAGGAAAGATCCAACCTCAATCCGGACTGCCGTGCCGGCCGACTCGGAGGCGCATTGGACGCGGACCAGTCCGGACGGGGAGGCTCCGGCCCTGACGTGTCCCCGGATGCGGGCAGGGTAACTTTGCGTGGTATTGGGCAATCCACCGACTGCGGCCAGCAGTGCCGCATTGATGTTTCCCAACACTCTGGACACGGCAGTGGCGGAGGTGGGGTTTTCCAGTTCCGCGACTCCGTTGGTCAATCCTGTAGGCCATGCCAGCCCCGGACGCACCCCAACGGTCGCAGTAGTCGGGGTGCGGGTGTAAAGCAGCGCCTCAAACTCATAATCCGTGTTTGCCGCGGGGGTGAATCCAAGTACGGCGGCGGCCCCGTCCCAAATCACATTCACCGCCG
>Ga0208599_1000408_pt1 | contig 10307 bp, 11 predicted proteins | sample LakMenEpi17Aug12_FD_150706 | JGI IMG/M metagenome (GOLD analysis project Ga0208599, IMG submission 150706) | Freshwater microbial communities from Lake Mendota, WI - 17AUG2012 deep hole epilimnion (SPAdes) | ecosystem: Environmental > Aquatic > Freshwater > Lake > Epilimnion/Euphotic zone ... | reverse complement strand
ATACTGCTGCTGGTTGTGCTGGTGGTTGTGCTGGTGCTCCTGCTGGTGCTGGTGATGCTGCTGCTGGTGATACTGCTGCTGGTGATACTGCTGCTGGTGATGCTGCTGCTGCTGCTGCTGCTGGTGCTGGTGCTAATATTATATCTTCGTCATTACTAATTTTATTTAATAAAACATTTAAATTAATATCGGCTTCATTGTTATTATTAATATACGTTTCAATAGGCTCAAATTCTTGTAAACTTATGTTATATTCAAAAATATCTTCTTCAGCATTATAATTTGTATCTGATAAAACTTTAAAAGTTTTTTTATTAAATATATCTGGTATAGCAATTTCTTTATCATTTTCATATTTTAATATATTTGTTTTTAATATAAATAAAATGACTAAATAATATTTATAAATATCAAATAAAACTTTATATTTTAATATTTCATCTATTTTAATTTTTCTATTCTGATCAAATGTTTCGTTATATAATGGAATAAATGTATAAATATTTTTTGATTTATTTTCAACATATCTAATTGAAAATTTATATAAAAGTTTATATAATATTTTATATTTTATATATATATTATTTAGTATAGTTGTAAGTTTAATAAAATTATTTTTATCTTTTATTTTAATTAAATTTCTTAAAAGTAATAATAATTTAAGAAATAAGTTTCTTAAATTATATGGATCAATTGAATGATTTTTATTAATTTTATTTTCAAAATAATCCAAAAACAGTTGTGGATTAGTTTCTGACATTTATTTATAATTATCTATTATAATAATTTTTAATAAAATAATATAATATGATACAAGTCATAATTATACCAACTAATAAATAATAATAATATACGCAAATCATTTTGTATTTACAAATATTATATATATCAACAATTATTTTTTGAATAGTTGAATTAATATTATAAAAATCATTATATACAAAATTATATATTTCTTTATTATTATTGAATGCTTTTTGCATTTCAGGTATAGAATAAGATAAATCAGGTGAATTAAATAAAATAGAGTCGTAATTTAAATTTAAGATTGGATTAATGCGAGGTTTAAGCCTTAATTTCATTAAATTATAAGTTGAAAAAAAGTTTTTAGCATCAGTTGATAAGTTATTATCGACAAAATATTTCATAATTAAAAATGTAAAAAAAGCAGATTTTAATCTATCTTTATAAAAAATACCTTTACTATCTTTCATATATTTAAATGTTTCAATATTAACATTATTATCTTTACTATATATTTCATTAATTTGTAAAGTTATATAAGAATATAATTTTTTTATAGAAAAAAGATATTTAATATCATTACAATTACCATGAACAAAATAATCATCAAATTTATCTCTTTTTTGTAAATAATTGCATAAATGTTGTTCATTAATAAATTGCATATTAATATTATTATAAATTAATTGCATTAAAGAATTATTTCTGCGGGATAATATATTAAGATGATTAAAATTAAATAGAAAATAGATAAATCCAATTATAATAATGACAAATATAAAAGGTATAAATAAATTAAATTCAATATATAATTCATTTAAATTGAGTATAAATTGAAAATAACATACAATAGCAATTATAATAATAGAAATGATAATAAAAAATATAAAATTAATATCAAATGAAAAATTATCAGTTAAATAAATAATATTTTCAATTTGTTTAAATTCGGGAATATCTTTTAATTTTAATTGATTTGTTATTAAAATGCTAAAATAAGCATTAGAAGCATAATAATTTTTATTAAAAATATCATAAATAATCCAAATACAGCAAATTAGAAAAACTAATAATATTAAATAATAATAAATTTTATATATCCATGTACATTTTAATACTGATAATGTTGTCCCTGAATTACCTATATTTAAAGCGTGTTCTGATGCTTTAGTATTAAAAATTGAAATGATATTAATAATAAAATCATATTTCTCTTTAAAATATTTATTAATAATGATATCAATTAATGGTTTAATAATATCATATATTTCTTGTAATTTCATTGATATCTAATTTATAAAGATTTAATTATCCATAATAATATAAATATTAATATTGGATAACTTATTCGAATAATAAATTCTTGGGTTGATGATAATATATTATCAGATAAATATTGAGTTAAATAATGATTACCTATTGAAAAAATAGAAATACCTAAAACAATAACAAAAGCCAATAAAACTAATTTAAAAACATCTGTTCGAGATAATATCATTCTATCCCAAAATGAATATTCTGGATTTCTTTGTTGATATACTTGTTGTTTTTTAATATTATGTGGTTGTTGTTGAGACTGATTTATGTAATAACTATTATTTATAGGTGATAATTGTTGTGGTTGAAGTTGAACTAGTTGTTGAGGAAGTTGTTGTTGTGGAAGTTGTTGTTGTGGAAGTTGTTGTTGAGGTTGTTGTTGTGGAAGTTGTTGTTGAGGTTGAGATTGTTGATAATCAATCATCATATCATCTGATTGTTTATCATCCATCATTTCATTTCCGTTATATGAATAAGCGATATTTAATTCTGTCATTTCTATTGAATGAGAATATTTAATTTTTTTAATATCTTATAATAAAAACAGAAAGAATTAAAAATAATGGGATATTATGATAATATATTAAAATTATTATCATTAGCATTAATTTTTGCAATATTATTCATAGTTATATATGGATGCCAATTTAAAAAATATAGATATGTAGAAGGTTTTACAAATGATATTACACCACAAGAAGAAGAACCTAAAAAAGAAGTTAAAACAGCAATATTAGAAGGATTTGAGGGTAAAATATTAGAAGGTTTAAATGATGGTTCAATAACAAATAAAGAAATGGAAAAATTAATAGAAAATGGAACATTTACAAAAAAAAATTTAGAGAATATAATTGAATATATAGATAATTTTAAGGAACATTTACGATTGTAAATAATTATATTTATTTTCCATTTTTTTATAAATATTAATATTATCACGTGAAAAATTTTCATTAATATCATCTTCTAAATCATCTTCATCATCATCATCTTCATTAATTATTTCTTGTTCATCATTTGTATATTTATAATCATTAAAATTAGTATTATAATTTGGATTTAAAATAGAATTAAAAGTATTAGTTTGTTTAAATGCCGGTTCATAATAATAAATAGCTAATGTTATGTTATGATTAACACCTTTAAAATCATATAAATTTTTATCAATAGTTTCAAATCTTATACTTAATTGAGATAATTTACCAATAGGGTGAAATTCTCTTATTGGTATTTTTGTAATATATAATTTTTCATCATTAAATCCTATACTATTTGTTCTAAATTTAGCAATACCTAAATTATTATTAGTATATGCTAGAGATCCAAATGAATGTTCTTCTATTTCTTTTGATCTCATTAATATATATTTTTCACCAGTAAAACATACCATACCGGGAGCAATAATAGTATTAGGTTTAGCTGTATTATTATTATTATTATAAGAAATATATAATCTTTTATATTTATCATAATAAGTATAATTTATATTATGTAATTCTTTTTTAGTTAATAAATTAAAGCCTAATGTTTCTGCGATAGAACTATTACCCATATTAAAAATAAATGAATGACTACATATAAATTGAATAATATCAGTTAATTCTGTTGGATCAGTAAATCCTTTTGCTTCTAATGATATATCATTTCTACCGGGAAAATATTTTTCTAAAAAATATTTTTTTATTATTGCATTAAATTCATCAATAAAAAATTGGAATGTATAATCACCTATTGGAATTTTTAATTCAATAAAAATATTTTTAAATGTTGGATCAGTATTATTATTATTATTTAAATTATTAATAATATTATTGAAAGAAGTTTCATTTTTATCTGGGTGAATATAAATAAATAAAGAATTATTATATTTATCAACAGAATACATTGTTCTTGGAATACTAGAATCAATAATATCAAATCCAATTACATTTTTAAATGGAACATCAAAATTAACAATATATTCATTTGGATCTGGATATATATCAAAGTTTCTATTTTTACTATCAATTAAAATAATACAGGTTTGTTTAATACTATTATTTTTAAGATAATGAATATCTTCAATTGACATTTATTTTTATTATTATTATTAAATAATTTTGTTTTATAATATTACACTCATTATTAAATTATGAATAAATAATGATATTATTGAAAATCTTAATAAGATAAAAACTATTTAAGGTTATTTTAAAATAATCTTTAAATTAATAATCACTATGAATCATAAAACATAAAGAATTGGATGGTCTATTAATAGTTATTGGAATATTTTTTGTTAATGATAACAAAAACTTGGAATGATTAATAATAAAATCAGTTATAATATCATCATTATAAGGATATGTATATATTTTTAAAAATTCACATAAATTATACATAATAATAGTTTTAAAAATTATATAACAATAAATATGACTTTCTTCATACCAAATACCATTAGGCATCTTTTTTTGCAAATCTAATAATTGTTTTGTTTTATATAAGGAATAGTTTAATTCGTCCTTAAATAACTTATAATAATCGGTATTAGTTTCTAAACTTATTTGATATAAATGGAAAATGGTTGCACAAAATTCAACAATAGTTTCATTTGGATCAATATTAGCTTTTAGTGAGATATTAAAATGTTTTTTAAGTTTATTTATATTAGATCTTTTAAAAGATGAATGAATTAATGTAATATGGTGAATAATTTCATGAATAATAACTTTACCAAATTCTTCTTTTCTTATGATATAAATATTAACAATTGGATTATCTTTATTAGAATAAATATATGTTAAACCTGAATTGCAATTTTTAGCAGTTAAAACAAGTCCATCAAATTCTTTTTTAAGAGGTGATAATATTAAATGAATATTAAATGTTTTATTTATATGTTTAGTAATAATATATGCTCTTTTTAGAATTTTATTAATATAATTTACATCAATCTTATCATTTAATTTTTCATAATAAAAAATATTTATATTATAATATTTGAATATTTTATAAGTATTTAAAGTATCTAAATATTTACTTAATTTATCATAATTAAAATAATCATTAACTATTTGTTTCGTTTTATTTATATCAGTCATCTATTATATTATGAAAAAATTGTTTTAGTTCTTTAATAATATGTCCTAAATATTTATTATCTTTTAGTTTATTAGCAATTTGCAATAAAATCGATGATTTAATTTTATAGTCATTTGATATATTTATATTAGGTTCGATAAGTGCTTTATCATCCCAATAATTACCTCTTATAATAAAAATATTAATAACATTTGATTTTACTTCATTTTTTAAATAATTTTGTTTTTCATCAATAATGATATTATTATTATTATTATATTTCCATATATTTTTTCCACAATATGAAAATTTATCTTTTATTAATTCATAAATAACTTTTGAAACATCATAATGAGAACCATTAGAACATATACATATATCAATATATTCGTTCAATGTATTATTCATATTTATATTTAAAAATATAAATATTTATAGTTTTAAATATAATAAAACATATGTTTGAAAATCCTTATAAAATTCTTAATATTAGTGATGATTCAACAATTGAAGAAGTTAAAAAAGCATATAGAAAAATAGCATTAAAATCTCATCCAGATAAATTAAATAATATTAAAGAAATTGATGAGAAAAATAAAAAAATAAAAGAATTTACAGAAGCAACAAACGCATATAATCAAATATTAAATAATGAAGATTTGAATATTAATTATAATAATTGGGAAGAAACATTTGATTATATTATTAATAGTCAATTATTTAAGGAGTTTTTAAATGTAATGACTTCTAAAAATAATATTATTACACATTCTTTTAATTTAGATATTACTTATTCTGATTATTATAATAAAAACAAGAAAAAAATTAGAATATTTTTAAGAGATTTAACAGAACCAATTTTTATTGATTTAGATTGTAAAAAATATCCTAAAATAGTTATTACTCATATAGATGAAAATGAAAATGAACATGAAATAATATTTAAATTAAATATTATTAATAATAATAAAAATTATTATCATATTAAAAATGATGATGAAACTATTGATATTATTCATGATATGTTAATAACTACTGCAGAATATATTGCCGGAAATATTCGAGAACATGTATTTTTAAATAAAGAAATTTTATTAATTAATATTAATCCATTTTCAAAAAATTATATAATTAATGATTTAGGTATTAATAAAGGTAAATTTATATGCAATTTTATTTATATCCCTATTACAAAAAAAGATTGGAATAAAATTAATGATAATGATAAAAATCATTTAATGAGAATTTTTAATTTAATTAAAAATTGATATAAAGATTTATTATTATATAGAAATATAAAATATAATGCCTCCTGTTGCAAAAAAACAAAATAATACACCAGAAACCAGTAAAGTCGCAGAACCATCAAAAGTTGATAATAAAGCTAAGGTTGTTGAAACAAAAGTTGAACCAGTTGTAACAGCAAAAGTTGAACCAAAAGTAGAAGTTACTCCACCATCAACAACAGAAGTTTCAGTTAAAAAGTCGCGTGCAAAAGCTGCTCCTGTTGTAGTTGCAAAAGTTGATGAGACTAGTGTTCCATCCACATCATCAGAAGAAGTAGTTTCTGAAGACAAAACAGCAGATGTTGAAAATGTAGTTCAATTATTAGCTGATAAAATTGGAAGTCTTGCACTTTTAATTAAGGATATTCAAAGTTCTCTTAAACCAGTTCTAAAAGAACATGATAAACTTCGTAAAATTGTTGAACGTATTCAAAAGAAGAGAGATAATGCTCGCAAATCTCCATCTGGATTTGCTAAACCAAATAAAATTTCAGATGAACTTTGTGATTTTATTAATGTTCCTCACGGAACTGAAAAATCGCGAACTGATATTACTCGTTATATTAATGCTTATGTTAAAGAACATAATCTAAATAAACCAACTAATCGTCGCATTATTCTTCCGGACGATAAACTAAAGAACATTCTTAAAATTAATAATGGCGAAGAGGTTACATTTTTCATTCTACAGCGTCTAATTTCTCATCATTTCCCAACTGCTGGATCTAAAACAGTTTCATCTGAACCTGCTGTTGCTACAACTGTATAAATATTTCAATTGTTTTTCTTTTTTTTATTTGATTTTTTCAAATAAATAACCAAAAAAGGCTATATATCATTGTTCCATTGTAAATAAATGTCTTCAATTTTATTTATTAATTGTGTTGTTGCTTCATAAAAAGATAATTCCTGAATTTCATAAATAAATTTATTAATAAAACGGCGTTGTTCACTTTCTTTTTTTATTAATTCTAAACGTTCATTAGTATAAGCAACATTAGAAGGCATATATTTAAATTATAATATAAACTTTCAATTTTTAAAATATTTAAAATAAAACAAAAAAGATAATTATTAAATAATATAAATATTTAAAATAGTAATGGTAATTAAAAAAGAAATTACTGCATCTGATTGTAATTTATGGATTATTAATAAAAATGTTAATCCATTAACAAATAGAAAAATAACATCTAAATCACCTATTTATAAGAAATTTGAAAAAAAATGTTTAGAAAATAAATCAAAAGATATTTACAATATAGTTGATGATTTTTGTTCATCTATAATAATACCTTCAAAAATGAATAAAAAAGATATTCAAATATATGATAAAATTAATAATTTATGTTCAAAAAAAGAAATTAAATTATTAAAAACTTCAATATCTCCACCAAAAAAAGTTAGTTTTAATTATTTAAAATCATTATCATCATTAAAATCGATGGGTATTAATGAAATAAATAAAAAAAATATGAAGTTAATTTCATATTTTAGTAATTTTAAACAAAATAAATGTTTAGAATTAACAGAAAATAAAAATCAATATTTATTATCAAATAATATTTTATTATATAAACAAATTGGATCTCCAAGTGTATATGGAGTTGTTTATAAATCTAAAAATATTAATCCAGAATTTAAAGAAATACCTAGATTTATAGCAAAAATACAATTATTAAGAAAAGAAACAAAACAAGAACTTTCAATATTTCAAGCATTATCAAATTATGCATTAAAAAATAATATTTGTCATTTTCCAATATTATATTCTAGTTCAATTTGTAATACTATTATTAGAGATAATAATTATCCTGATATATTAGCAAAAGCAAAAAAACAATTTAAAAATTATTCAATTATGTTATATGAATTAGCTAATGGTGATTATTATTATTTTATAGAAAAATATAAATCAAAATTAAATTATAAAATATGGAAAAATATTTATGAACAAATATTTATGTCAATATTTATATTTCATTATTTAGATTTAAATCATTCTGATACACATGGAGGTAATTTTTTATATACAAAAATAAAACCAGGTGGATGTTTTCATTATAAAATTAATAATATTGATTATTATATTGAAAACATAGGGTATAAATGGATGATTTGGGATTATGGGATTAGTAGTAAATTATCAGAAAAAATTAAAAGTTGGTTTTTTGAAGATTATATTAAAATTTTCTTTAATTTTATGAAATTTAATTCATCTTTAAATAATAATCCTTATTTTAAATTTAATTATAATGATTATCAAGCAGGGTATTTAAATAATGATGTTATAATACCTCCTGAAATACGTAAAATTCAAAATGAAATATGGGAACATTTAGGTGGATTAAAAAAATTGTATAGAATTAACTATGCAATAAATGAAAAAAAAACAGAATATGAATGGTTTAAACATTTTATTGATAATAATATCTTATTTTCTAAAGTTCCAATCGGACATATTATATCAACATCTATAATTAAAAATAATATGAAAGATAAAATTAAATTTGAAAAATTTAAATAATCTTATTTCAAAACAATATTTCGATTACCTTTAAAAAATATGACATCTGTTTCTACCCAATATTTCTTATAAAATTCATTATACATAATATCAGATTTATATTGTAAATGTCCATTAATCATAGTATTTTCAACATTATTATTTTCAATTAATTTAACAAAATCAATATCTTTATAATAAGGCACTAAACATCCAATATTCCATTTATTTTGAATTATTAAATTAGACATTAATAATTCTTTATGTATTATAGTATTCCATAATGTATCATAATGATTTGTTAAACTAAATATTTTATATTTTATTAAAAATTCTAATGTTTCTTTTTTTAAACTAAAAATAAAACTTTGAACATGAGGATAAAAATCTTTATTTATAGAACTTCCAAATAATTTTACATTATTTTTTAAACCATTAATGAAAAAATCTGTCCATTTACCATTATAATTTTCAGGTAAATATGGACCTACTACTGAAGAATTAATACAAATATAAGTATCATAATTTTTATAAAAATCATTAGTTAAAAGTCCATGACTCCAACCTCCAAAATCAAATCCAATATTATTTCTATTAATATATATAACATAATCTGGTAAATTTTCTATTTTATAATATAAATTATTACAAATAATCATAAAATCTATATTATCATCTTTAAATATTGCTTTTTCAATAAAACTTTTAACACGTTCATTATATTCATGAAATACAAATAATACTAATGTTTTCATTAATAAAAATAATAATTATTATCTTTTTATATATAATTACTGTTTTTTCATTATAAACCATATATTAATACCAACAGTATCTTTACATATAAATAAACAATTAAAATAACTGCATATTTCTAATAATAAATCATCATTATAAACATAATGATGAAGACATCTATTATTATAATTATCTAAACTTCTTTTTGTAAATTCTACAAATGTTCCTGCTTGTGTATCTTTATCTAAATCATGATTTGTTAAAATTTCTTTTAATGTTGATAAATCATCTTCTCCAACATTTTTTTGATATTGAGATAATAATGTTGAAAATTTAGAATATTCTCGTTTATGATCAAAACATATTGATTTTTCAGGAACAATAATAATAATATAATCATCTTTTTTAATTATTCTTAACCATTCAGCAACTGCTTTTAATGGATTTGCTATATGTTCTAAAACATGTGATGCAAATACAAAATCATATTCTTCATTTTTAATAACAGCAATATCAACTGCATCACTTATAATAACTTTGCCAACTTTATTATCATAATATTTATATTCTTTTGAATTATTATTTATCCAATGTGTATTTTCCAAAAATATAACATTATCCATTGAATTTGCAAAATGATATATTAAAAGTCC
>Ga0208599_1000400_pt1 | contig 10405 bp, 10 predicted proteins | sample LakMenEpi17Aug12_FD_150706 | JGI IMG/M metagenome (GOLD analysis project Ga0208599, IMG submission 150706) | Freshwater microbial communities from Lake Mendota, WI - 17AUG2012 deep hole epilimnion (SPAdes) | ecosystem: Environmental > Aquatic > Freshwater > Lake > Epilimnion/Euphotic zone ... | reverse complement strand
CGCCTGCCAATTTAAAAAGAATGGTGGCTGTTCCGGAAGCGGGCAATCATGTACTCGCCTCACCTATTCAGTCTAATGATATTGTAACGGTAGAAAAAGAAACTGCTTTATTTTTGGAACAAATAATGAAGCTAAAAAAGTAATGTATGTTAAGTAGTAAAATTGCGGGTATTGGAAAATACTTACCTTCTCATGTAGTGACCAATCAAGACCTCACTACCTATATGGAAACCAGCAACGAATGGATAGTTGAAAGAACAGGTATCGAGGAAAGAAGGTATGCACACCGTACTGAGGAAACGACTACTACTATGGCGGTGGAAGCGGCAAAAATAGCCATCGAAAGAGCAGGCACTACTGCTGAAGAGATTGACTTTATCATATTTGCAACCCTTTCTCCCGATTATTATTTTCCGGGCTGCGGCGTACTGGTACAAAGAGCCATGGGTATGAAAGAAATTGGTGCGCTTGATATTAGAAATCAGTGCAGTGGATTTGTATATGCGATGAGTGTTGCTGATCAATTTATTAAAACGGGTATGTACAAAAACATACTTGTAATTGGAAGTGAGAAACATTCTTTTGGACTAGATTTTAGCACAAGAGGCCGTAACGTTTCTGTTATTTTTGGAGATGGCGCCGGAGCTGTTGTGTTGCAACCCGCCACAAATCAAGGGCAAGGAATATTAAGCACGCACCTGCATAGCGACGGCGCGGCTGCAGAAATTTTAGCCATGTACAACCCTGGAACGCATGCCAATCATTGGGGCAATTATGCAACTTTTGACGAAGCGCCTATTGGAGAGATGTTTCTCAGTCATAAAATGATTGACAACGCAGAAAATTTTCCATTCATGGATGGTCCATCGGTATTTAAAAAAGCGATTGTAAAGTTTCCAGAAGTAATACTTGAGGCTTTACAAACAAATGGTTACGCTACTTCCGATTTAAATATGCTAATTCCGCATCAGGCCAATTTGCGTATTGCTCAATTTGTGCAACAAAAATTAGGACTCAAGGATGATCAGGTATACAATAATATTATGCAGTACGGCAACACCACTGCAGCATCTGTTCCTATTGCACTATGTGAAGCGTATGAGAAAAATTTAATTAAAGAAGGAGACCTTGTTTGTTTAGCTGCATTTGGAAGTGGATTTACATGGGCCAGTGCGCTCATTAAATGGTAATTATGATAGAGCGCAAACTATTATTTTTAGTGAACCCTATTTCAGGGACGCGCACAAAAGAAAAACTCATTGCATTTCTGACACAACAATTAGATGCAGCAGGTATTTCTTTTGAGATTGAGTACACCAACGCAACTGGTAATTATACCCTACTCAAAGAACAAATAGTTGCTAAAAGAATTACTGATATTATTATTGTTGGTGGTGATGGATCTGTGAACCAGGTGGTTCAAGCTTTTGCTTCCTTACCCGTTCGCTTTGGAATTTTACCAGTAGGTTCAGGCAATGGACTTGCTAGGGCTGCAGGCATACCTACAAAAATAAAAAGAGCATTACAAGTAATTATTGATGGCCATACCATGCCCGTAGATGCGTTTACCATAAATGATACATTCTCTTGCATGCTTAGTGGGCTTGGATTTGATGCACAAGTAGCCCACAATTTTGCACGCAAAGCAAAGCGTGGTTTATTCAATTACACCAAAGAAAGTTTGCTTCATTTTTTTAAAGCACAACCCTATGGTTTTGAAATAAAACTACCCGACTTTGGTTTTTTTGTAGACGCATTTTTAATTAGCATTGCCAATAGCAATCAATTTGGAAACAACGTAACTATTGCGCCACAGGCAAAACTAAATGATGGATTACTAGATGTTATTGTGGTACAAAAAATGCACAAAGTGAAATTACCTTATGCTATTTTAAAACAATTAAGTGGTAATAATAAAATGGAGCAGCTTGTAGAGGACATGGAGCATAAAAACATTCTATACTTTCAAACACCTAATTTAGAAATTAGCAATCCAAAACTTGCGCCCTTACATATAGATGGCGAAGCCGTGGCTACTGCTCAATCAATTTCCATAAAAGTGTTGCCCGGATATTTTACTTTGTTTGTGCCCGCATCACATAATAAGTAGCCACCAAACTTAGTAGCAAACTCATACCCACCAACTGGTGTATTTGTGCCATCCATTCAAAAATGCCCCACACCCCAGGAATAATACTACGCGCATAGAGCAAGCTCGCAATACCTAATAATACTTGTAGTAACACAAGTAGCAATGGAAATATTTTAATGCGGTTAAAAAATGAACCGCCATTAATGCGAAATAGTTGAACGGTCCAATAAATTACAAGCACCAACAAAATATAAGCGATACCGCGGTGCATGAAATGTACAAGAATTTTATTTTCTATAAAGTTTAAGAAAAAGTTAGGGTCGGAAAATAAATTGCTTGGTAAATAATCGCCATTGATGGTTGGCCAAGTAGGTGCAACCATGGCAGCTTTGTGTCCGGCCATAAGGGCACCATACATGAGTTGTAGCACAAGAAGGGCTAGAATTGCCAAATTAAATTTCTTGGCTTTTTTTACTGCATCATGCATACCAGCAGAAATTTGAAGTGCCGTTTTGGGTACACTCAGTTGCAGTGCAAACCAAAATGTATAAGAGAGTAAACCTAGCGCAAAAATAAAATGGAGAGCTAGGCGCGTAGGCTTTACATACACGGCGTCACCTTCTAGCCCACTCGCTACCATAATCCAACCAATAGCACCTTGCATGATGCCTAAAAAAAAGAGCACCACCAGTGGCCTAACCATTTCTTTTTTAAAATGCTTGGCTACTAAAAACCAAATAAAACCACCTGCAAAAACAAGTCCAATTATTCTTGCCCATAAACGGTGAAACCATTCCCAAAAAAATATGTATTTGAAATTTTCTAGATCAAACTCAAAATTTAATAATTGAAACTGTGGCGTTTGCTTGTATTTCTCAAACTCAATAAGCCAAGCCTGCTCTGAAAGTGGCGGAAGAGCACCAGTAATTACTTCCCACTCCGTAATAGAAAGTCCACTACCTGTTAAACGTGTAACGCCACCAAGCACAAATTGAATAACCGTCATAACCACACCCACTAAAAGCCAGGTGGCTACTAATTTATTGGAACGATTTACAGCATGCATGAATAGTGATTTAAATGGCACCTAAATTTGAGTACAAAGGTAGCATTTAGAAGCGTGTTATTTTTTAACTATTTTGCATCAAATTGTGGAAACAATAAACGATGTTACTGAACAACTATCAAACAGCACTATTAGAAGCTGGGCTTGACGAAGCCGGAAGGGGTTGTTATGCGGGACCGGTATTTGCAGCGGCAGTTATTTTGCCACCTAATTTTTACCATCCACTTTTAAATGATAGTAAAAAACTAACGGAAAAAAATAGAGCCATTTTAAAACCCATTATAGAAGCCGAAGCACTTGCATGGGCCGTGGCAAGTGTGTCACACACAGAAATAGATGAGATTAATATTTTACAAGCATCTATAAAAGCGATGCACTTAGCAGTAGCGGCGCTCAAAAAAAAGCCAAAATATTTAATTGTAGATGGCAACCGATTTAAGCCTTATAAAAATATTTCGCACACTTGCATTGTAAAAGGAGATGGAAAATATGCATCAATTGCAGCTGCGAGTATTTTAGCAAAAACACATAGAGATGCTTATTTAGATACACTGCACAAAGCATATCCGATGTATGGCTGGAATAAAAATAAGGGATACGGAACGGCTGTACACCGCGCAGCTATTGAGGTTCACGGCTTATGTGAACATCATAGAAAAAGTTTTGCTATCCTTCCCACACACCCGCACCTTCTCTAATAACGGTATAATCATCTGTGGTGCAATCGATAATGGTAGAAGGAATCATGCCACCAATGCCACCATCAATAACAATATCTACAAGCTTTTCAAAATTTTCATGAATCATATAAGGATCGGTGTAATCTTCTACCATTTCTCCAGGTAAAGACGCAGATAAAATAGGATGCTCAAGCGCAGTTACAATGGCACTGGCAATATTGTTATCTGGTATTCTTAGTCCGATGGTATTTTTTTTATTTTGCAAAAGCTTGGGCACTTGCTTACTTGCTGGCAAAATAAATGTGAAAGGTCCCGGTAAATAATTTTTTAATAGCCTATATAGTGGCGTTGAAATAGACTTTGTGTATTTACTTAAATCGGAAAGGTCGGCACAAACAAAACTAAGTTGCGCTTTAGCCGGATCTACCCCTTTAATTTGAGCAATTTTTTCGATGGCTTTGGGCTGGAAAATATCACAACCCAATCCATAAATGGTATCGGTAGGATACGCAATGATACCGCCACTTTTAAGGCAGTCTACCACGGTAGCAATATGTCTGGGATTGGGGTTGTTAGGATGTATTTCTAATAACATGTTAAAGGATCTCCCACACTTCGCGGCCACGTAGCATTTTATCCAAATCGCCTTTTCCTTTTGTAGCGATAACTTCTTCAATTTGCATCGCCATTACGTCTTCGTAACAAGCTCTATCGGTTTCAAAGAAAACTCCAAAAGGTCTTGGGAAATGTCCGTCCGGTTTAGTAGGCGAATCAAATAAACGAACCAGCACTTGTGCTTTATAAAAATCTCTTTCGTCGTGGATCCATAAATCATCGGTACTAGCACCTTCACCAAGTTCTACAACAACAGGTTTTAATCCATCAAATTTGATACCCTTGTTACCATTAGCACCAAAAATTAATGGCTTGCCCTGTTCTAAAAATAAAGCTTCTTCTTGCTTGGTTGCTTTTTCTGTAAATATTTCAAAAGCACCATCATTAAAGATGTTGCAGTTCTGGTAAATTTCTAAAAACGAAGCACCTCTGTGCTGGTGTGAACGTGTAAGCATTGCTTGCAGGTGCTTAGGATCACGATCCATACTGCGTGCAATAAAACTTGCATCGGCACCAAGCGCTAATGCAGCTGGATTAAAAGGATGATCGATACTTCCATAAGGCGTACTTTTTGTAATCTTATGTTCTTCGGATGTTGGTGAATATTGCCCTTTTGTTAAACCATAAATTTGGTTGTTAAACATCATAATATTTACGTCAAAATTTCGACGTAATAAATGAATTGTATGGTTACCTCCAATACTTAAACTATCTCCATCTCCAGTTACAATCCAAACACTTAACTCGGGTCTAGTGGCTTTTAATCCACTAGCAATGGCCGTTGCACGTCCATGAATAGAGTGCATACCAAATGTATTCATGTAATAAGGAAAACGACTACTACATCCAATACCACTAATAATGACAATGTTTTCTTTGGGAACGCCAATATTTGGCATTACTTTTTGAACCTGTGCCAAAATAGAATAATCTCCACAGCCTGGGCACCAACGAACCTCTTGATCTGTTGCAAAATCTTTAGCGGTTAAAATAGGTGCTTCGGTAATAGTATCTGTAGACATTTGGTATTATTTGTATGATTGGAGCCCTAAAGGTCCGACTAAATTTAATAATGAACACAAAATTTTTACCCATTTACCAGCGCCTCCCAAAATTCGGCACCCCTACGGGTATGAGGTATAACAATGGTTCCGCCTACAATGTTGGCTACCGCAAAGATTTCATACACTTCGCTTGTAGAAAGGCCTAGCTCATGGCATTTTTGAAGGTGATACTTGATACAATCGTCACATCTGAGCACCATACTTGCTACCAGGCCTAACATTTCCTTTGTTTTTTTGTCTAGTGCACCATCGTCGTAGGTATTGGTATCTAAATTCCACAAACGCTTTAAAACGAGGTTGTCTTTACTTAAAATAACGTCATTCATTTTTTGACGGTAATCATTAAACTCTTGTATTGAATTATCCATTGTTGTGCTTTTAAATTTTTTAACGTTCTACTCTTTTTAACCAATCCTGTAATCCTGCATGAATTTTTTTAGCCACGTCTTTTTGAAAATCGGGGTTAATTATTCTTTGCTCATCATCTAGGTTAGATAAAAAGGCTATTTCTACTAAACAACTGGGAAACTCAGTTGGTTGACTGAGTGCAAAATTAAAACTACCCACATTACCAAATTCATTAAGACCCAGCTCTAACATCCTATTTAAAATAGTTTGGGTGAGGGGCCTAAATCCAATATGCTTATAATAGGTACTGGTACCACTAATTAATGGGCTACCACTGGAGTTTAGGTGTAAACTAATCACCACATGCGGAAGCTGTGCTTGCAGCCACAATATCCGGTCCTTGTTATCAAATGAAGAATCTGAACCTCGCGTCATGATTAGGTTTTCAACACCTGCATCTCTTAAATGTTGCTCCAGTGCCTTGGCAAATAATAAAGTGGCATTTTTTTCTTGAACATTGGTACAAATTCCACTTGCACCCACATTGGTTCCCCCATGTCCTGCATCAATGGCTACAATCATGGTGTTAAGGTCTAATTTTTGTGGCTGCCTTCTTACCATTAGTTCCAGTCCTTTAGCACCATATGAAAGTGCATAACCCCAGTGTTGTTTGTGCTGTAATTCAATAGCAACCCTTAGCACATCATCTTCTACTTGATGGTAATAAACATTTTTTACTTCTTGTAAACTAGAGAGCTGTGTAATCCAATTGGTGTTGGATGCAACACCATATATATCAATATTAATTTTTGAAGGATTAATATCCATCCAAGATTTATACGGAAGTTTTTCTGGTAGCCGAATAGAAACATAATCAAATAAAGAATCGCCTTTTGCAATAATGGAATTACTGGTATACGGAAAAGGCGTAAGTGGTTTGTCAAGTGCGGTTGTATCTACTACAATAAACTGCTTATCTATGTAGGCAAAATGATTTTTTGAAAGCTGCACCTGAAACATGGATTTAGCAGTATCCACCACTTTAAGCAACACGCTCGTGTCAAGGTAGCCCATTTTAGCGCCACCGAGCCTGTCTTCACCTAAGCCATAAGCGAGTGCCGGTAATTTACCCGCCGTTCTGGCCCAAAAGCCAGTGTAGCCTGTGTTTTGCGCTGCAACTGATTGTACAAAAAAGATAGCGGTACATAGGATGGCCCTTACATAATTCATGTAGCCAAGATACAAAAAATAGAATTCAATTAAAACTTGTAGCCATCATCCGCTACCAACTTGTCTGCAATTCTACGGCGCGACTCTTTGGTATTGTATGGGTCTACTTTGGTAAACCGCTTAAGTCCAATATGCATCATGCGAAGCTCGTCTCCATCAGCAAAACTATTAAGCGCGTCTTTACCTGCTTTATTGATACGGTCTGCTGCATCGTATAAATAGGTACGCATAATATCTGTTTCAATACTTGTAGCAGCTTCGCCATTTTTTTGGGTCAGTTTCATTACACGAAGTAGTGCACTCTCTGTATGGAATACCTCGATGGCCATATCTGCAATGTTCATGAGTACTTCCTGCTCTTTTTCAAGTTGCATCATTAGCTTTTGTACAGCAGCACCTGCCACCATGAGTATCGCTTTCTTAAAATTTTTGATGTATTTTATTTCTTTTGCAAACGGCGCGTCATCGGAATCACCAAAATCTGGAATACTCATCAGTTCTTTTTGCACCGCCATAGCAGGAGTCATTAAATCTAATTTTCCTTTCATAGCGCGCTTTAGCACCATGTCTACGGTAAGCAAACGGTTGATTTCATTGGTACCTTCGTAGATTCTATTAATTCTACTATCTCTATATCCTTTTGAAATTTGATACTCATCACTAAATCCATTTCCGCCATGAATTTGTACCCCTTCGTCTACCACAAAATCAAGCACTTCGCTACCAAATACTTTTAACATGGCGCACTCAATAGCAAATTCTTCTGCTGCACCAAGTAATGCTTGGGCAAATGTTTTACCCTCTTGTAGTAGAGCGTGTTCTTTATCATCAATCCATTTTGCAGTTCGGTATAGGCCCGCTTCACACACCCACATTTTAATAGCCATCTCGGCCATTTTATGTTTGATAGCTCCAAATTTTGCAATGGGCAATTTAAATTGTTCCCTTGTTTTTGCATACTGCACAGTCACAGTTGTTGCTCTTTTTGCACCACCAAGTGTTGCCGCACATAATTTTAAACGTCCAATATTTAGTACGTTAAATGCAATAACATGTCCTTTGCCAATTTCTCCCAAAACGTTGCCTACAGGCACTTTGCAGTCTTGAAAATACAATTGAACGGTAGAAGATCCTTTGATGCCCATTTTATGTTCTTCGGGACCTTGGGTAAAACCTTCGGTACCTCTTTCAACAATAAAACCAGTAAATTTTTCACCATCAATTTTTGCAAACACCGTATAAACGTCCGCAAAACCACCATTGGTGATCCAACATTTTTGTCCATTTAAAATATAATGCTGTCCATCACTAGATAAAACGGCCGTTGTTTTTGCGCTAAGTGCATCACTACCACTATTAGGCTCTGTTAAACCATACGCACCCTTCCATTCGCCACTGGCTAATTTAGGAATGTATTTTTGTTTTTGTTCTTCGGTACCAAAATATAAAATAGGAAGTGTACCAATACCTGTATGTGCAGCAATCGCCACCGAAAAAGAATAGCCACCACCTAATGCTTCATTAACAATAGTTGAAGTAATAAAATCTTTACCAAGCCCACCATATGCTTCGGGACATGAAGTAGACAAAAGCCCCTGCTCACCTGCTTTTTCCATGAGTGATGGCATTAAACCAGCCTCTAGTTTATCGATACGATCTACAATGGGCAAAATTTCTGTGTTGATGAATTGATCACACATATCTTTTACCATCAGTTGTTCTTCATTAAATTCTTCTGGAATAAAAGTAGCATCAGGGGTACTTTCTTTAATAATCCACTCACCACCGAGTAATGGTTTTTGATTTGAAGTTTCCATATCTATAATTTTAAAAGACGTTTATAATAAATTGTCGTATACTTTTTGAAATACTTGTTTTACTATTTCAATTTCATTTTTACCAACACCAACAAGTGCCTCATCCATGGTTTGATTGGCAAGCTCGATGGTTTTATCTTGTAATAATTTTGCTGGCTCTGTTAAGCACACCAAATTGATGCGTCGATCATCTTTAGAAGGCATCCGCTTAACCAGCTTTTGCTTTTCTAGGTTGTCTAGTAAGCGCGTGATACTGGGTTTATCCCTAAAAGTTCGGTTACAAAGTTCCTGCTGACTCAGTCCGTCCTGCTTCCATAAATGATAAAGTACACTCCACTGCTCGATGGTAATTTCGAGCCCTGCGAGTCTAAAGTTTTTTTGTAAACGTCTGGCAACAGCGGTAGACGCCATACCATTGATAACGCTGTATAATTCGCCTCTTTTAAATTGGTTGTTTGACATATAGTTAGTTATGCAACTAATTCAAAGTACGGCCGTTTTTGGCAAAAAACCAAGAAAAATAATGAAATGAGAGGGGCAGTCGTTCAAACTGGCCAATTATTGATTTTCTTTGTTAGATGTACCTTTTTACGGTAACCATTTGCTTATTGGCCGCCTACGGCGTATTAATGGCCTTGTATACAAGGGGGCACTGGAACCTGCGCGCATTTGTGGCTAAGGGCAAAACACCTCAAACTAAGTTTTCGATTGTCATTCCGGCCCGCAATGAAGCGGCTAACATTGAAAACTGCATAGCGGGTATTTTGGCGCAAAACTACCCTTCTCATTTATTTGAATTGATTGTAATAGATGATTTTTCGGAAGATGAAACCGCAAACATTGTTGGATCAATCGCTTTACAATATAACAATGTAAGATTACTGCGCCTGCAGGATTTTACAAAAGATGAAAATATAGTAGCGTATAAAAAAAGAGCCATAGAAATTGCCATTGAACAGGCAAATCATCCATGGATTGTTACCACCGACGCTGATTGCAGTTTTACCAATAATTGGCTGGCTAGTTATGATGCATATATTAAGGAGCATAACTGCGTAATGATTGCGGCGCCAGTAAGCTATAAAAATACCGGAAGCTTTTTATCGGTTTTTCAGGTTTTAGATTTTATTAGTTTACAAGGTATTACGGCAGCAGCTGTTGGCTCTGGTTCACACACACTCTGCAACGGCGCTAATTTGTGTTATAGTAAAGAAGCCTTTGAAAGCGTTGGAAAATTTAGTGGCATTGATCATTTACCAAGTGGCGACGACATGCTACTGATGCATAAAATGAAAAGGTCGTATCCAGAAAAAATTGGATACTTATACGCGCAGGATACAGTGGTTACAACGGCCCCAAGTGCGACGTTAGATTTATTTATACAACAGCGGATACGCTGGTCTAGTAAGGCGCTTGGCTATCAAGACAAAATTATTTTTTGGATATTACTGCTGGTGTACCTGGTAAATTTTTCGTTATTGGTGTACCTCCCC
>Ga0208599_1000397_pt1 | contig 10428 bp, 19 predicted proteins | sample LakMenEpi17Aug12_FD_150706 | JGI IMG/M metagenome (GOLD analysis project Ga0208599, IMG submission 150706) | Freshwater microbial communities from Lake Mendota, WI - 17AUG2012 deep hole epilimnion (SPAdes) | ecosystem: Environmental > Aquatic > Freshwater > Lake > Epilimnion/Euphotic zone ... | reverse complement strand
TCTCGTCCTTGTAGCGCTCGAGGCCGAAGCCGAAGTCTTGCTGCGCGGGTCCGGGCTTGCCGTCGAGCTTCTTGCCGTCCGGCAGCGCCCACTCGCCGGCGTAACCAATGCCCTCAATGTATGACGTTTGGTCTGGCCACTCGCGGTAGACCACAATGCGGCCGGATGTGTCATGCACCGTCCAGATCATCGCCCAGTTCTTGCCGCTCGCTGGATCGACCCAGTGGTAGCGGGTGCCTTGCGGGACATCGCTGTGGCGGATGACGTGGACCTTAGGGTTGAAGAGCGGGAACCGGCCGCTGATGGCCTTGGTCGGCACGCCGTAAGCGCGGCAGAGGATTTTCTCCTTGGTCTCACTCTGCAGCTCTTTCTTCATCCGCGACCAGCCGGCCCAAGGGTTTGACTGAGTGTGGAAGTAAAGGATCGGGCGACCCTTGGGATTAATCTGCTCGATGGGCACTTTGTCGTAGCCGGAGATCTCGCCTTTGTCGTTTTTCAGCGGGAGCAGCTCGGCGGCGGTGTCGGTGATGGTCTTGGCGCCAGATAAGTAGTCGGCCACAGTCGGCGACCAGCCTTCCACCGGCGTGAATGTCACGGCGAGCTTGCCGTTCCGGTCAACCAACCGGAAACGGAGGGTTTCAAGGACATCCAGCGGGACCAGCTCGTCCGCCCAGGCAAAATCGATTTCGCCGCCCTCCAGGGTGCTTGGATCTTGAGCGTAGTTGCGGAAAATGCAGATCGATTGGTTTGGTGCGACGAATTTTGCCTCGGTGAATCCGCCCTTAACGCTGTAGGTGATGTTGGTGACCTGTCCCTTGCGGGCGTTTTTCCACTCCGGTGGGACATATTTCCAGACGCGCGGCTGCTGCAGCTCAATACTGTTCGGCGCCGTGGTCTGGAAGCACCAGACAACGGCACCGGGCTTGGAATACATGATTTTGATAGCTTCCTTGGCCGCCCACTCCGTCTTTCCTGAGCGGTTGCCTCCAAGCACCAAGATCTCGCGGTGCTTTTCCAGCAATTCGGACGCGCGCTTCCACACCGGCGGGATGTAGCCATAGCGGAACGGGTCTGATGCCTCGCGGGCGATCAGCTCTTCCCTCGTTTTTAAGTATTTCCAGCCTTCGTCGGCGCCCAGTTTTTCGAGCAAGTCGAGATCGACCTGCATGACAGGGTGCGGTGTGGGCTTGAAGCGTGTCTGGTGCTCGTTCACGAAAAATAAATGGGCGCCGGCTGGTTGGCGCGCGGCCCCTCCCAGAGCCGATGTTGTTTATGCCGAGCCGGCGCCCAAATTTTTGATGTCCATCGTGGGATTCTCCAAGACAACGAACTGATCGCTGCGCATGTAGCGCGTCTCGCCGGTGTCCTCGAGGATCACGGCGTAAATGTTGTTGAAATAGGCGCCCTGCGACTCCACATACCACACCGAGCCAAGACCGAGCGGGGTCTTGACGGGAACGGGGCGGGCGAATTCGTGAATCATTGGAGATTTGAAATTTGAGATTTCAGAAAGATTGCCGGGAACGGTGCTGCAGCACCTTTTCAGCACGCGGGTTGCCAATCTTGCGGCTCCAGTGGGACATGGATTTTAGCTCCATGCAGGCGGATAAACCGTGGATGCCTCCCGAGATCGATGTGGCGGGTCGAAGCCCTGCTTCACTGCCGCTCATCCGTGTAACCATGCTGCCCGGACAAAAAATGTGCAGGCGCCCCACTCGTCTCGCTCGGTGGAGCTGGGCATCCCGGAGATGGTCCGCGGCGTCACACCACATGAACGCCGGCAAGAACCCGCTTGAGCCTGCAACTTATAAATCATTTGGATTTGCGCTTGCGCGCGGCGAAGGCGGCGGCGAGGGCGGGCAAATTATTGCTGGCGCGGTCGCGGCCGACTTCGTTGAAAAGTTTGATGGCCTGCTTGAGCTTGGCCTTGATCTCTGGCGTGTCGGTCGGATGACTCGTCAGGTCGTACATGTCTCGAGGCTTAGTCATAGATGGTTACCCTCCACAGCCCGATTTGGGCGATGCTGTAGCCCAGCCAAATCAGACTATGCCAGTAGCGGTGCTGGAGCAGGCCGAGGTCGATGGCAACGGCGAAGTAGATAAAGCCCACCAAGGCGATGAGGACGCTGGAGGTCATCGCTTGTTAAGCGCCTCTTTTAAGTCATGTCGAGTGTAGTGCAGGTCAGCCAGCAGCACCTCGTTGGATTCGCTCATTTCGTTGGCGATCCTTCTGGCCTCGCGCAGCTCATGCTCAAGGCGCTCAATCTTGTCGCAGGCGTCATCAATCGCCTTGCCGACCCTTAGACCGCTAGGCGGCTGTCGGTCATCTTCACCGCGGCGCCAGCGATTAAAGTTGCGCAGAAAGGTGACGGTTGGGTCGCTCATCGGCGCGCTTTGGCGGTTTTGGCGGATGCGCGGAAGGCTTTGGCGGTCGGCGCGCCGGCAGACCCGGGCTTGCGCATGCGTTCACCGCTTCCGGCGGCGATGCGGGCCTTTTTGGCGTGGATGTTTGCGTAGAGTCCTGCGGGTTTTTTCATGGTTTGTTCTTTTTGATGGCTTCTCGGAAAAGGTATTGGATCAAGTAGGCGCCGGTTTCTTCGTCGCTTGAGGTGATGTGCTTCAAGAAATCCTGCACAACGTGATACAGCTCATGGACGAGCGAGCCGGTGTCGGCGGCGTCTTCAATCCAGACGACCGCTTGGCTGCCGAGGCACATGGCCCAAGCGGCGTCTGAGTCGTCGGGCTGGTTGTCCGGGTCTTTGGGGTCGAGATTGAGAATGTTCGCACACCGCCGGATCGCCGATGCCTGTGGCGTTCCACAATAGAACTCCACGACCAGACCAAAGGTCTGTTCTCGGACGACGAACCGGCGGGTGCGTTTCATTAGGCGGCTAGGAGTTTTGCTTTTTCAGCCATGTAGCATTCGTGCGCTTCGGCCTCGGTGGAGAACATGCCCAGATGAACTCGTTTTCCGCCCACAATGAGACGAGACTGCCATTTGTTGTAGCTTTTGCGGGTGCCTGGCATCGATTTGCCGCAACGGAAAACTCGGTTCATGTTGTTAATCTCCCATGTTGCTTGGCGAAGATTGTCGATGGTTGCGTTGAGCGGATTGCGATCAATGTGATCAATCATCTTTGGAGGCGCGCCGCGCTTCAGCGACCAAACAAACCGGTGCAGCATCATTGGCTTTCCGTTAATTAGTGCCGTTGGATATTTGCCGACACCCTTTCCGCCGGCCATATGCCAAGTGTAATTTAGCACATCATCTTTAATGTCCGCATCGATAACTATTGCTGGAACAATGCGCCCAGCCCTTGTCACCCTTTCTTGGATTGTGTAAGTTGATTGCAGGTTCATCTTAGGCAGCTTTCTTGTAACGCAACCCGGCGTAGTAGAGATCAAGGCGGGCCTTAAAGTATTCCCACTCGTTGTCGCTGCTGAACATCCACTCGATGCTGTGGTCGTCGGCGCGGTCCTTGCCGATACGGACAACGGCGCGGCGTTGCACGACTTGGTCCTTTCGGTTCTCATTCCACAGTCGCTCGTAGGCTGCGAGCTGCAACTTTTGCGAGGTGTAGATGCCGGCGCTGGTCTTCCAGTCAAGGAGGACAACGCGGCCCTTGCTGTCTACGCTCGGAGCGTCGATGGTGCCGCCAAACAAGTGAGCCTCGCTGACGAGTTGCACCTCCGGCTCCAGCACGGTCAGCTCTTGCTCGTTCCAAAACTGCAGGAAGTTGGCGAAGGCGATGTTGGCGCGCTCAATGTCGGCGGGCGCATATTCGCTCAAGTCCGGCTCCCAGCCATGGAAGTGGCATTCGATCAAAAAATGGCAGATCGTGCCGATATCCGCAGCCTTATCCCTAACCTTGCGGAAGTCTTGTCCGGCATTGCCTAGGTTCCACGCCCATGTGATGAGGTTGCTCTGGTCGTCGCCGATCTTGGCGATGGTCGAGGCGCCGGGAACCTGCGAGCCATCTTTAAGCAGATACTTTTGATGGCTGCGCAGCTTCTGGAGCTTGACGATTTTCTGGCCGGCCGCGTTATAGCGGTCCGGCTCAGGTGCGGGTGCGGCCTTAGCCGGTTTGCGTGTGGTGTTTTTCTTGGGCATGGCGATTACCAGCTGATCTCCTCGTCGTCAGTGCCGGTCTTGCGTGCGGCAGGCTTGGCTTCGGACACGTCGAAGCCGTAGGACACGGCGCTGCCACCGTCGCCCCAAGTGACCAGCTCAAGGACTTGCACCGCTTTGGGCTGGAGCGTGACGCCGGCGCCGAGGGACGCCGTGTACCAGCAGTAGGGAACTACCGCGACTTTGATCTTGGAGCCGCCGCCGATGTTGTCGGTGATGGGTTCGCCCGCGGCGTTGAAGAGCTTGGGTGCGCGGCTGTACATCTCGCCGTCCTTGCCCTTGCCCATGGCCTTCACCTTGAGCTTGAGTTGGACGAGGCCGTCGTTGTCTTCCCACGGCGCGGCGTGCATTTTCAATTTGTCCTTCTTCAGCTCGGCCTTTTTCTGCGCAACGAACTCGGCGAGCAGGGACTCGACTTGGCTGAGGAACGGTTCGGCTTCCTCGGCAGACATCTCGAGGTTGACTTTGTAAACGCCGACTTCATCGAACTTCGTGTCGGGTTTATTGAGGCTGGCGTAGCGGGCGATGCCCACGGGCGTGGTTATGGTTTTGGATGGCATGGTTATGTGTTTGGTTGGGTTTTTGGTTGGATAGGAAAGTCGGAGTGACGCATCAGGGCGCAGAAGTCCTCTTCGTTGAGCGTATAAAGGCGGCGGCAGTCGTCTTTGCGGTGGACAACTACGGCGCGTTGCTCCGGGAGTTTGTCGCGCTGCGCTTGAGCCATGGCCGCATCAAGATCAAAGCGGGCGCGGCCGTGGCGCTTGCACTCAAAGTGCCAATCCGGCAAGCAGGGCACGACAACATCGGGAGCCGAGATTCCCCACGATCCTTGGCTCACTTGCGCACCCCGCTTTGCCGGAAATCCTTCGGCGGTCAACGCCTTGGCGACTTCGCGTTCAAAGCATGCGCCTTTCTGGCGGGAGTTAATCATGCGGCCTCCTTTAGGCCGTTGCGTCGATCCGTAGCTCGGCGTGATGTTCCTGCGCGATTGTAAACGGGCTGCAGCTTGTGAATATATGTTCGCTCAATAGCGAATGCGTGCTGCAACTCGGCCGGAATAAAGTAAGCGCGGTCAAATCGCTTGTTTCGGCAATGATCGCCAATGCGCTTGGCTACACAATGAGTCGCGCCGACATAAACGACACGACTCTGAAACATTAAAAAATATACGCCTGCGCACTGGGCAGAAAAGTCGGCAAGACGCAGCACATTAGTGTGCGAGGGATCTACAAACCAAAGCGGCTTGGTTTCGTTGTTTTTCCACTTTGGAACGGACGCGAGCAGTTCCTGCCATAAATTTGCTGCGCGCTCGGCGGCCTCATCAATGTTTTGCGTTTTTAGGTGGTATTCACGTCTTTCGCCGTTTCTTTGAATGCGCACATAGTAATTTGTGGACTCAACCTCTTTGTTGTCCTTGATCCAGCGGCGCTTGCTAACGCGAGAGCGCCAGTAGTCGGCGTTGCGCTTATCGCTGCCGCATACGGCAATCGCGCTATTCATTGAGCGCCTCCCAGAGCTGTTTGTCCGGCGCGTAGACGGAGCCATCGCTGTCGCTGGTGCGGCCAACCGGCGCGGTGCCCTCAAAGCGGGTGAGGCTTGGGCGCCAAGTAAGGTTGAGTGTCCCGGTGCGGCCGGCGCGGTGCTTGGCAACGATCAGCTCGGCGTCCTGCGGGTCGGGTTCTTGGTCCTGCACGGCGTAGTAGCAGGGGCGATGGACCAAGCACACGATGTCGGCGTCCTGCTCAATGCTGCCGGACTCGCGGAGGTCGCTAAGTTTGGGGCGGTTGTCGCTGCGGTTTTCCGCTTGGCGGTTGACCTGGGCGGCGGCGACCACCGGCACGCCCAGCTCCATGCTCATGGCTTTGAGTCCGCGGGAGACGAAGCCGACTTCGTTTTCGCGGGACTGGGCGCCGCTGTGCGAGACGAGCTGCAGGTAGTCAACGAAGATGCACTTCACGCCCCAGCGCCGGACGGCCAAGCGCGCGCGGCCGCGGATGTCGAGCAGCGTAAGGCCGCCGCGGTCGTCAACGTAGAGCGGCTCGCTGGCGAACTGCGTGGCGGCGTCCATAATCCTGTGCTTGATGGATGCGGTGAGGAAGCCGTTGCGGATGATCTCGGTATTGGTCTCAGCGCGCGAAAGGACAACGCGGGCGGCCAGTTCGTTGGCGGGCATTTCAAGGGAGAAATAAACGACCGGCACGCCGCGGCGGGCCATGTTGTCGGCCATGTTCAGCATCAGTGCGCTCTTACCCATGGCGGGACGCCCGGCAACGATGGTGAGCTGGCCGCCGCGGAGACCGCCGGTGACTTGGTCAAAGTCCTTGATGCCGGTCTGCAGGCCGAGCTTGCGGTTGCCGGACATCAGTGCCTCCAGCTCGTCGAGGAGGCCCGGCACGATGGCGCTTGGAGCGCGCATGCTGTCGGTGGCGGTGGTCAGCGAAAGGCTCAAGACCGCTTCGCCGGATTGTTGGAGGACGCTGTCGGCGTCGGTTGCCATGTCTTGAGCGGCGGCCTGCATGGCGACTGCGGAGTCAATGATCCGGCGGCGGGCGTGGAGGTCGCGCAATGTTTGAGCGTGGTACTCCACTGCGGCGGGGCCGCCCGCGGAGTTGCCGAGCATCTCGGTAAGGGCACCGGCACCGCCGACCGAATTTAGCTTGTGCGCTGCATCGATGCGCTGGGTCACGGCGATGACGTTGGGCGTGCCGCCGGAGGCGCGAACTTCGGTGATGGTCTCAAAGACCAGCCGGTGCGCGGGCGTGAAGAATAGATCGGCGTGGAGACCGGAGACCTCGTCAACGAGGTTCGGGTCGGCCATGAGGCTGCCGAGTACGGCGCGCTCGGTGGCGGGCGACTGGGGCACGGTGCGTTTCATTTAGGCGTGGCCTCCGTCGTTGTCGTCATTCCCCAGGGCCAGAAGCGTCACGATCATAAACGCGACCAGCAGCAGCTGGGTCGTTATGACAAAGACGCTGCTCACTGCGCTTCTCCTTTTTCCGGCGATACAGGTCCGCGCGCCACTTGAGCCAGCGGTCGGCGGCTTCGTCCACGGCGATGATGTCCTCGGCGATGTGTGGCCATTGTTCTCGGAGTATTCGTTTGCGTTCAGGGTTCATTGGGCGCCTCTAGGTGCTGCGGTGTGGCGTCCGGGATCTGTAGGCATATGTTGGCAAATGTTGGCATGCGGATCAAAGGTTTTTTGGGAGGATCGGCCATTTTTTTAGGTGGCCAAAATCGCGGGGTTCGCTGACCAAGGTGACCCTGCCGCAGACCCCGCAGGCGTCTTCGTGCCAAGTCGAGACGTGGTCGGCGGGCATGCCGCGGCCGTGGGCTTCGCCGCAGGGGCGGCAGATCCAGTCGGGGTAGGGAAACTGCTCGCGGACTTTGGTCAAAATGTCGGAGAGCGAGTCTTCTTTGTGGAAGATCGCCTCGTAGTTGCGCCGGTAGAGGTCGCCGTTGACCGGCCGCGGGCTGTCGCCTTTGCCGGCGCTCATAGCTCGTGGGGCACCTTGGCGTTGCACTCTTCCCAGAACTGCTTGCGATAATGCTCCTCCATCTGCTCCATGTGCTCCATGGCCAACTCGTCCTCCACGATGCGCTCAAGATCCCAGCTCATCGGCAGGTGCTTGACCCGGGAGCGGGCCTCAAGGCGGACTTCCCGCGGAACCCGCTTGATCTTGCCGGGGATGCAGAGATCAAGCAGGAACCGGCGGGCAGATGCGATGGCGCGGGCCTGCTCGCAGGGCGTGCTCATAGCGGCTGGGCAGCCTCAAGAAGCGCCTCATGCTTGTCGTTGGCCACGTCCTCCGACAGCGCGGCGCATCGCTCCAAGACGCGCCGGAGGCGGTTGTTGCGCTTGATCAGCTCGCGGACGCGCTCCTCCAGAGCTAGCTCGTTGTAGGCGCCAAAGTTGTTGCCGAAGCCTATTTCGCCCACGACCAGGTCAGGGATCATCGTGCTCATTTGCGGGCCTCCTTGAGTTCGTCGGCGAGCAGGCGGACGAGGCTTCGTAGGGCCATGATGGTGGCGATGGACTCGTCGGCGATCTGCTCAACGTATTCGACATTGATGTTGGCGGGTTTCGGCTTAACGGCAGCCGCCTTCTTGGTGGTTTTTGGCTTTTTCATGCTGATTTGGACATTTGTACAGTTAGGGGTGGGACATTGGCTGTACTAGGGGTCAAAGATTCTTGGGAATATGGAGCTGCGATTTGGTACAAAAGATCCCAGTTGTCAGGTTCGCGGTCGGCAACCATTTCGCCGTGGGCGCCATAACGACTTTTGCGCAATTGCCGCCTTAGATCCGGCGGAGTATAGGTGGTCGTGAGGCGATTCCCTAATTCAGCCCTTGCATACAACAACCACTGCTTGCGATCCGGCAAATACACAGCAAGCACGTCGTACGCATCAGCTGAGTAAAGTTTGCCTTTTGACGAGTTTTCAATCTTGTAGCGACCGAGCCTTTCATCCCACACGGCGGTTTTGACCTGCACGACAACCGGCCGGCCGCCAGGCAAGCGGACGATGTAATCAAAGTCTTTGCCGCCGCCGGAATGCATGGCCACCTCGTAGCCGCGCTCTAGCGCCTCAATCTCAAAGCGCCTTTCAACAATGGTGCCCTTGGGAACCGCCTGTAGGGGTGCGATTTGCTGCGTCACGCTGCGTTCTCCTTCTCAAATTGTTCCCGCATCTCGGCGAGCGAGCGCTCAAGGGCGGTTTGTTTGGGGCGACCCTGGGGTGGCAGCTCGACGATGGTGGGCTTCTGCGGCGGCTCAGGCGGGAAGGGCTTAACCCAGCCAGCGGCGATACACTTCTTGATCGATTCAACGGCCTGCTGCTCGTTGACCGCGGACAACTCGCCAAGGATGATCTTGGCAGCGAGCGGCGTTAGGGGATTGCGGCGGCCCTTGATCGGGGAGGCGCGGTGCTCAATGAAGTGCAGCCACCATTTTTGGAACCCAGCACCATGGGGCAGCGGAATAGATGCTGGGTCGAATTTGGGAGCGGTGGCGCGTTTTGGTTTGGGTGCCGCTACTTCCGAAATAGGTAGCGAAGGCGATGAAGTCGCCGGAGCGGGCGCGTCAGCGCTTTGTCTTTCAGTCTTATTATTGTCTTTGTCTTTGGGTGTCAGATGGCGACACTTAACTGTCGTAATCTGACGGTTCGTGTCATTTGGCGACACTTTACTGTCGTAATCTGATATATCAGATGGCGACACTTCAGCCGTTTCAGCGTGCCGTAAATAGCCACTCAGCTCGTACTCGGTGGCCAAATTGCGACCGCCAACGCGCAGCACCCTAAGCTCGCCTGCGGCCACAAGGCGCCGGACCGTCTCCTTGAGACCGTTGACGCTTTTAAGGCCGGCCTGCTCGCGCAACTGCTCGTTGCTCATGTAGGCTAGGTGAGGAGTTGCTTGGTCAGACTTCCAAGCCAAGGTCGTCAGCACCATCTTGGCGGCGACATCCTGCAGACCGCAGAAGCGGATCGCATAGTTGGCAGCCTTGACGCTCATCGCGGTGTGCGGCGGTGGCGGTTGGCCTTGCAGATGTCAGAGCTTTCAAAGAGCAGCACGCCGTCCACATTCGCGGTGCCAGACCAACGCGCGCCCAGAGTGGCGAACCTTGGATCGCTGACCGGCTTCCAGCTTTTTGCGTCTTTGACCGAAACAATGACCTTGTCGTGCCAGCCCGCTTGAGGCACGCCCTCGGCCCATAGGTAGTGGGGATGATTGAAGGGCTGGTGGCGGCACAGCTTGATGTTTGCGTAGCTGTCGCCGGCGACCAGCCCAACCTGCTCGGCGGCGGCCACGGCCATTTCTCTGGCAGTCTTGGGGGCGGCTTTGAGGATGGCTTCGGGAGGCGTGCCCATGGGCGCGGTCGGGCGCGGTTGGGCGCGGTCTGCGTCTGTGGGCGGCTCCGGGGCGGGTTGGCTGATGGGTTGACTAAAGGTTGACTTGGCGCGGGTTACGATGTCTTTGATCATAAGGTGTTTTTGCTAAAAATTTCGGGAGGCCGAAGCGGTCGGGGGTATTGAAGAAAACAGAAGCGACCGACCGCCCCCTCCCCGGTCGGACAGAGGAACATGCTTTGTGATGTTCAATTGTGAGTCATTGTACATGATGAAGATTGTATCGTGTTATAGCGTAACGTGTTGATCATCAACGCCCGCGCTGTCACGATCCGGCGTTATCGGTGCGTCGGGCAGGGCTGGAGCGTCCTTTTGGCCGCCGGGTTCCTGGGCGCCGACCGGTTCAAACGCCACATCAATCACCTGCTCGCTCTTCAGCCCGCTCACAAAGCT
>Ga0208599_1000391_pt1 | contig 10581 bp, 9 predicted proteins | sample LakMenEpi17Aug12_FD_150706 | JGI IMG/M metagenome (GOLD analysis project Ga0208599, IMG submission 150706) | Freshwater microbial communities from Lake Mendota, WI - 17AUG2012 deep hole epilimnion (SPAdes) | ecosystem: Environmental > Aquatic > Freshwater > Lake > Epilimnion/Euphotic zone ... | reverse complement strand
CCGGAGCGACTGGAGATACGGGACCTCAAGGTATTCAGGGTGTAACTGGACCTACCGGAGCGACTGGAGATACGGGAGCTACGGGCCCTACCGGAGCGACTGGAGATACGGGAGCTACGGGCCCTACCGGAGCTGATGCACTGTGGAATTTCACTGGACCATATCAAATAGGGTCTTCTTATGCAGTGGGCGATGTTGCTACCTATGGTGGACAGACTTGGTATCGCATAGACGCAAATGGTGGAAACACCGGAGACACCCCATCAGAGGGAACATTCTGGACATTGATAGCGCAAGCAGGAGCTATCGGCGACACAGGCCCTACTGGAGCGACTGGAGACACTGGACCTCAAGGTATTCAGGGTGTAACTGGACCTACCGGAGCGACTGGAGACACTGGACCCCAAGGGCCAACTGGACCAACGGGTGACACAGGCCCGACGGGCCCGACGGGATTGGGTATTCCACTGGGTGGCGACACCGGTCAAATTTTGGCAAAAGACTCTCCAGCCGATGGCGACTATGTTTGGGTTGACAACTATGCTGATTGGACTGCTGTTGTTAAGCACGAAGTTAGAGCAGAGCAAGTATTAACAAAAGGTCAAGCTGTCTATGTTAGCTCTTCTGATGGCACCAACATGCGAGTCTCTAAATCGTCTAATGCTACAGAATCAGCATCAAGCAAAACCCTGGGAATTATTGCTCAGAATTTGGCAGTAAACGGTCAAGGCTTCGTAATAACAGAGGGCCTTCTAGCTGGTCTAAACACATCGACCGCTACAACTGGAGATCCAATTTGGCTTGGAACTGATGGAAACTTAATTTTTGGCTTAGCAAACAAGCCATCAGCTCCAGCTCATTTAGTTTATTTAGGTGTCGTAACTAGAGTAAATCTTAACAATGGTGAGATATTTGTTAAGGTTCAAAATGGATTTGAACTGCAAGAACTTCACAATGTAAAAATTAACGGCATCCAAGGCGGCGATATTTTGTCTTACAATGCAATTAGCCAGCTTTGGGAAAATATTCATGTTGTTGACGGAGGTACGCCATAATGGCTATTGATTTTCCAAATAGTCCGTCTATAGGACAACAAGTTTCTGCAAATGGCACCATCTGGGAGTGGGATGGAATTGCTTGGGTTGTAATTGGGACACCTGTTTCCATTGGCCCAACTGGACCAATCGGGCCAACTGGACCGCAAGGCAGCCAAGGAATTACTGGTCCAACAGGAAGCACTGGTCCAACAGGCGCTGACAGCACAGTACCGGGACCAACCGGACCAACTGGACCCCAAGGAGATACGGGTCCAACAGGCATTCAAGGAAACGTGGGTCCTACCGGACCACAGGGAATTCAAGGCCCAACCGGAGCAGTTGGTTCCCAGGGTGTGCAGGGTGCAACAGGTCCAACTGGACATCAAGGTGATACAGGACCAACTGGCGCAACAGGAGACACTGGACCTCAAGGAAACATCGGAGACACAGGGCCTGCAGGACCGACTGGAGCAACTGGAGACACAGGGCCTGCAGGACCGACTGGAGCAACTGGTGCAACTGGTGCAACTGGACCTACAGGAGCAGATGGAACATTCTTAGTTTCAAGCTCAGTGCCGCCAACCCCCACCGAGGGTCAAATTTGGTTTAATTCAGTTGAAGGTAAATTATTAATTTTCTATGACGGTTTTTGGGTAGAAACAATTGTCGGTGAGGTTGGAGCGACAGGACCAACCGGTCCAGCGGGGAGCTCTACTTTGTATACTCCAACAACACCATTAGATTGGGTCACCACCCCAAATACTATCTCTGAAGCATTAGATCAACTTGCTAGTAGAATAAAAGCACTAGAACCGTAGGATAAACATAAATGGCTATTTTAAATTTTCCCGACAATCCGTTGGTAGGGGATACTTTTGAAGCATCCTCTCAGGGGGGTATTTTTGCTAATAGTACTTCAACTTGGACTTGGACTGGAACCTACTGGGAGGCAGAATCTACCGAACTAATCGTCGGTCCCACGGGCCCTACAGGGGCTACCGGAGCAACTGGGCCCCAGGGTACAAGTATTAACTTTAAAGGTTCTGTAAATACTTTTAACGATTTACCACTAAGTAATAACATTGTAAACGATGCCTACATAAATCACGAAGACGGGGATCTCTATGTTTGGGATGGAAGCGTTTGGGACAGTGTCGGTCAAATCGTTGGCCCCCAGGGAGCCACTGGACCCACTGGAGCGACTGGTCCTCAGGGCATACAAGGAGCTACAGGTGATCAGGGACAGCAGGGACCCACTGGACCAACCGGGCCCCAAGGAACTCCAGGACTAGTTGGACCGACTGGTGCAACTGGTGCGCCTGGATTAGATGGTCTTTCCGGTCAATCAGGTTTAGATGGTGCTACTGGACCCACCGGTCCCACCGGAGCCACTGGTCCTCAAGGAGATGTTGGACCCACCGGCCCCCAGGGATTGCAGGGACAGACCGGATATACCGGTCCCACCGGAGCCACTGGCGATACCGGTCCCATCGGCCCAACTGGTGCTGCAGGTACAAACGGATTAAATGGAGATACGGGCCCCACCGGTGCAACAGGGGCAACCGGCCCAACCGGCCCACAAGGTACAAACATTAATTTTATTGCAACAGTAGCCACAGTAGCAAACTTGCCAGGTTCAGCAAATCAGAATGATGCATATATCGTTGAAGCTGATGGTGATTTGTATGTTTGGGACTCCCTAAATACCGAGTGGGATAACGTTGGACAAATTGTTGGTCCTCAGGGTCCTACTGGTGCCACAGGGCCGACTGGAGCTACGGGCAACACGGGAAGCTATACAGTATCAGCCCCTCTTTCATTAGTCGGTAGCAACATCAGCATTCAGAGTAATCCAACGTTTACCGGAAATGTTTCAGCTACTTCATTCACCGGAAACTTAATTGGAACAGCTGACAATTCATTAAAAATTGAAGGCAGAAAAATTTATGTTCAGAGTTCTGCACCAACTTCCGGCATGTCAAATGGCGACATTTGGATTGACATTCCGTAAAAATACCGAGGACTAATAATGGCATCATATGCGGGAGACGGGGCCTTTAGCCTAAGAAATACTGTACGGTTGTATGTACAGATAGAAACAACTTTGGTGGCTGGGGGAACTGAACTTTATATTACAGCCTACGCTCAAAGAGACCCCGGTGAAACTAGAACTCCAAATAGTTCTATTGCAACTAAATCCTACAGCGTGCCAGGAGGAAGAAGCGGCGGAGCGACAGGATCTCTTTTAGAGTCTGGATCAGCCAACTGGACCTATAACTGGGCAACGGGAGATCCACAAATTGTTTGGAGCGGATTTTTTAGGTATATACAATTTGGACCAGGATCTGTTACCGTAAATATAGGTGCCCAGGGGGGAGGAGTAATTGGCACTGCTTCAGTTAACGTAAATGTACCCTTATTTTCTGCACCGCCATTCTTCCCACCGTTCTTCCCACCTTTCTTCCCGCCATTCTTCCCACCGTTCTTCCCACCGTCGCCGTACTGGGTAACAAATACTTTAACTTCTAGTACAGCTATAGAGGGTCAGGCATACTCCAGCACCTTCTCGGCCGTTCACGTAAATAGTTATGCGCTATTTAGTGGAAGTTTGCCATCAGGAATTTCAATCAACTCGAGCACCGGAGTTTTATCTGGAACACCGGCCCAAGGATCAGCTGGAACTTATAATTTTGTAATTAGTGCGTCTGGGGACGGCGGAACTATTTACACTGGAACACTTACTTTAACTGTGGCCGATGATGGCGGAAAAGTAAGAGTTTATAATTCAAGCACAGGACAGTGGGAGGAAGCAACGGTTTATGTATATAACTCGGCTACTTCTCAGTGGGTTCAGTCAGATTTGTATGTTTACAATAGCAGCACTGGAACTTGGGTAAAAAGCGTTTAGCTAGCTGCTCGTTTTTTTCGAAGAGGCTTTTTAATTGGTTCGATAACTGGATCTTGAATTGGTTTATAGACAACGCTTGCCGGGGCGCCCTGAGCACTGTGTAGGCCCATTGTAAGATCTTTAATTAGTTCAATTTCAGTAGAAACTTTTACAACGTGCTTTTCAATGTTGTTTACTCGATCGGCTAGCGAGCTCCCACCGTTTTCCCATAGCTGATGCTCGACACGATCTAATCTATCTGATATAGTTCTGCCCTGAGCATCAGCCCCCAAAACATCGCCAATTTTTTTGGCGGTTCTATATATCCCTATAACTGCTGCAACTAAGACAGCAAACGCACTTATTGCAGCCGACACGGCCATTATTAGTTCAGCAGTCATGTATACTATTTCCTACACAGATCGAGCAATTAGATTTGCTCCGTCTATTTTACCCTATTAGGGTATCTTTTATTTGATGGGTCTAGCCGTTAAGTCGGTCACCAGTTAAATTTCAACATTTTTTAATTTTAACTTGCATCTGCACTCGAAAGGTGTAGTATGTAAAAAAGTTTTCTCGGAGAGTTTAATGATTTTTTGTGGTGGCAAGGGAGCCCTGATTTAGTGGCAGGCTGGGAGAGCGCAGAAGGAAGACTGGCTTCCGGGGCGCAATGGTATGCAAATAAAGGCTGGCAGGTTCTTCCAGTACACGGGATCGACAGAAACGGCATGTGTACTTGCGGTAAAACCCACAAAGACCCAAAAGAAAATGCAAAACATCCAGCATCTGAAAATGGCCAAAAAGATGCGACTACAAATATTGAAACAGTTAATTCTTGGTGGACTCAAAACAAAGATTACAACATCGGAATTTATGCAAAAGACTCCGGATTTTTTGTTATTGATATAGACCCCCGGCACAATGGCCACGAATCTTTAATTAAACTAGAAGAACGTGCCTTAGGGAATTTACCTAAAACTGTAGAAGCTATTACAGGAGAATACTCAACAAAGACTGGTCCAATGAGGGGTCGCCACTTAATTTATAGGTGCAATCCAAACGAAAAGTTTATTGGCAATTTTAAAGCTCAAGGTTTAGATGGAATAGACATTAAGCACAATGGCTACATTCTTGTTGCACCGTCTAGACACTCTACTGGTCACTGTTATGAGTGGAAGCCAGGCCACGCCCCGTGGGAAATTGAGATAGCCGAAGCACCAGAAGAACTTTTAGATGTAATTAGATCAAGAACGCTAAAAAAGTCTGGAAAATTTGGTGGATCAAATTATGAAACAAGCGACTGGGAATTCCTTAGAGATTTAAATTTTGGAACTACTGGAAACAAATTAGATATAGATAAAATTCTCGAAGAAGGAATTGACGAAGGCGGCAGAGCCGTCGGTCTATATCAGCTTGCATGCGCTTTAGCTAACAAATTTGGTACCGACGTAGCTGGCAGAACTTCAGTTGAAGCAATGATGCTTAAGTTTAACGCCGAAATGGTTAGGCCACCTCTTGACGTAGAGGGCAGCAATGGTCTACTTATGCACACTAGGCGTGCCATCGACTTCGTAGCAAATAATCCAGTATGGGAAAAGTGGTGGGACGGGCTAAAAGATTATGTACCTGAAAATGGTATGGAGTGGGCAAAAAAAGCCCAAGCAAATTTTGTAAAAGCTCCGTCACCCCTAACATCTTTTAACTATGTCGCTACAGCAGAAAAAGTAGAAGCAAATTCTTTGGTGGTACCTAGTTATGCAAATTCAGTTGGCGATCAAGTTGCTTCTTTGGCCGCAAAAGGTAGGTCAGTAAAAGATATAGCTTCTGGTGGAAATTTAGATTTACCAAATGATGCTGACTCAATAAGCGAAGAGGGTGGGGGCCGTATAGGCTTTAGAAGTCTTACAGATGTTGGAAATGGTAGAAGATTAGTCGATTCTTTCGGATCAACTATTCGCTATACAGACAAAGTTGGTTGGTATGTCTGGAATGGAAATTATTGGAAACCAGACGATGAATCTACTCAAATTAAAGAAATTGCTAAATCAGTGGCAACTGTAATTGCTCGGGAAGTAGTAGACCTAAATAGTCCAGATGATCCTAGGGGTGGAGAGCTGGTTAAGTGGGCAAATGCCGCTAAGTCAAACTCAAGAATTATCTCAATGATCGAGCAAGCAAAAACAGATCCCAGAATAACAATGCAAATTGATGAATGGGACAAAGACCCCTACTTACTTGGTGTCAGAAATGGAGTAGTGGATCTGAGAACAGGAACTAAACAAGACGGAGACATTGCATCTCACATAACTAGAATTTCCCCTATTTCCTACACTCAAGGACTAACAAATGTTAGGTGGACAAACTTCTTAAATGAAGCATTCAATGGGGATCAAGAATTTATAAATTGGGTTCAAAAAGCAGTTGGCTACACTGCTACTGGATTTACTAATCATGACGTTTTGTTTCTTATCTATGGACCACCAGGCTCCGGTAAAAACACATTTATTGAAACAATTTTTGAGGCTTTAGGTAAGTCCCAGCACGCATGGGCACTTGATTCAAATGTTTTAGCCTTAGGCGACAGAGTAAGCAGTACTGACGAATATCACATGGCCGAACTTAGAGGTCGTCGTATGATTTGGGTAGACGAGCTACCAGAAAACGAACGCATTAAAGAAAATCAAGTAAAGAAGTTAACTGGTTCTGGAACTCTTCAGGGACGATCTCCTGGAGAAAAACCTATTCAGTTTAAATCTACTGGAAAGCTTTGGATATCTACTAACCACAGGCCAATTATCACAGATGATGCAATGTGGCGAAGATTGCTGCCTATCCCACTAACAAACAAACCAGCTAAGCCAGACCCAGGACTCAAAAAATATCTTGCCGACCCAGACGGAGCGCTTCCTGCAGTGCTTTCGTGGATCGTAGAGGGTGCGATTAAATTTCTATCTTCCGGCCAAGATAATCCGCTGGAGATGTGCACGGCTGTAAGGAATGCTCACGAAATATACAGACAGAATGAAGACAGAATGGGGGCATTTTTGATAGAGGAGACCACTACCGGCGAAAGCGTAAATGTTAATTCACTGTATAAGAGATATAAGGCATGGTCAGATTCTAGAGGAGAGCGTCCTATTACCCAGATAGGATTCCACAGAAAACTTTCTGACAGAGGACTTGTGCTAATTGGATCGGGAAATAAAGCCATTGTGCAGGGTATTGCACTAATACCGCACTCAATCAACTATGACGAACCGTCGGGCCTCGGGACTGCCGCCAGATTCTCAACTTCTTTTTAAAGATATAGGATAAGTAACTATGAAGATATATATTGCAACTCCCATGTATGGCGGAATAGCTAAAAACACTTACACCATTGGACTACAAAATCTCATTGTTGCCCTATCTCAAGCTGGTCACACAATTACGACTACCGTAGTAGGCAACGAAAGCCTAATTACTAGGGCTAGAAACACTCTTGCTCACAAGTTCATGAAAACTGACTGCGACGCTCTTTTGTTTATTGATGCGGACCATGGCTGGAATGCAGGCGATGTTGTAAAAATGATTGAGTCCGGTAAAGATTTTATTGGCGCAATTTACCCAATGAAGGGGATCAACTGGGAAAACGTACGTATAGCTGCGCTTGCGGGGAGACCAGCCAACGAGCTAGAACTTTATTCGGGCTATTTTGCGATTAATTTGTTGCCAGAAAATCAGAATTTTAACGAAAATGAGCCATTCAAAGTTAAAGATATCGGAACTGGAATGCTTTTCCTAACTCGAAAAGTTTTTGAGGATCTTGAGCCACACTGTAAAAAGTATAAAAACAACAATGTGGGGGAAACTGGAATCCAATTCGGAGACATGATTACCGAGTACTTCACAACATTCATTGATGACGGTAATATCCTATTGTCAGAAGACTATGCTCTTTGCAGAATGTGGCAAAATATCGGCGGCGAAGTTTGGGCAGCTCCATGGGTTCGCATCACCCATTCGGGGGACTATAACTTCTCTGGCAGATTTGTCAGAATGTTAGAAGCTTCAAATATTAAAAAAGCACTAGACGCAGCAAATGCTGCAAAAAATAAAAACTCAACAGAAAATAGTACAGAAGTAGAAAAAAAGGAACCTTCTACGAAGTGAGAAAATAGATTTGAGGGAGATTCCCTTAGATCGAGGTAACTGAATATTGGCTAATGTAAAAGACTATATCTGTGCAGTCTGCTCAAAGCAACACGTTGTCCCCAGTTTGGCAAGAGAATGTGAGACAAAACACGAAGTAGTAATTTTACGAAAAGCGGGCTAATTTCCCATTTCTGTAGTAGCATAGGTTCAACCATTGGTTGAAGGAGAGGCTATGGCTCTAGCAGATCGACTCAAGACTGCGCAGTACAGGTACAAAGAAGATAACTTTGCCTGCAAGCTGATTGCAATTACCAAAGACAGCAAGTTAAGCGACAAAGATGTTGCTGCGCTCCTGTCCATTATTAATTCACGGCCTGGTGATGAGGACCATGTGCCGAACATACGACTAGCATATGCACTTCGTGAAGAAGGCTATGACATCAGTCCAAGCACCGTAGATAGACACCGAAACGGCATCTGTGCTTGCTCTAGAGTTCAGGGAGGAACTAAGTGAGCTTATCGGAAAAATTAGAAAAGCTTCGCTCACCCGGGCGCAGCGGTTCGGACACCAAAACAATTAAACAACCAGAAGACTGGCGTCCAAGAATGGATATCGATACCGTTCGTGGTGGCTTTGTGGTCGGATCTCCAAGACCAGAGCACGAAGTAGTAGACGCCACTACTGTGCTGGCAGAATTTGGATTAAACCCCGCAGAGTGGAATGTAACTTCACTTAGACGAGGTAAGTGGCAAAAACACGATGGTGATTGGCTAGAGTCAGTTCGAGTAAATGTTATTCCAGCAAACCATATGGCTACAGATGAGCTTGACATAGAACAGCTCGTAGATCACATTAAAAAGTGGCGTCCTGGCAAAGACACTAAAAAGTCAACTGGCGAGGGCGCTTTTCTTGTTGCCCCAAGTGATCAGCAGATTGGTAAAAAAGCTAACGGTGAAGGCACTGGACAGTCAGTCGAGAGAATCCTTGCCCTTACAGAAAAAGCTGTAAATCGATTTCAACAAAACCTAAAAGCTGGCATTAATCCAGGCACAATATGTCTGGCCCTACTCGGCGATCACGTAGAAGGCACCACAAGTCAAAACGGAAGACTTCAGGGTCAGGCGGCCTCCGATCTTGGTATGACAGAACAAACTAGAGTTGCTAGACGCTTGTTATTGGCTCAGGTAAAAGCTTTTGCCCCACTAGTAAACAAATTAATAATTCCAGTGATTAATGGAAACCACGACGAAGCAACTCGTCAAGTTGTAACAGATCCAGCTGATGGTTGGAACGTGGAGATCGCCTCTGCAGTTCAGGACATCTGCGCAGAAAACCCAGAACTAGCCCACGTTGAGTTTAGATACCCAAGCAGTGGACACCAAACCCTAACAATAAATGTTGAAGGAACTATGCTTGGAATGTTCCACGGACATCAAGCAAATCAAAATAATACCCTCAGGTATTTATCCCAGCAAGCCGCCGGTCAAACAGCTTTAGGTCAGGCAGACATTTGGATTTCTGGCCACTTCCACAATTTTAAAACTATGGATATAGGGGAGCGCCTGTGGGTGCAAGCTCCCACAACAGATCCTGGAAGTGAGTGGTTCCGAGATCGAGCTGGAATGAATTCTAAACCAGGATTGCTAACTATGATTCTAGGAGGAAGCTACGAACCAAGAGAGCATATCGGGGTCCTGAGTGTCAAATAATTTAGATACCAGAGAAAAAATTACAATTGGTGGCGCCCCGAGATCAGGCAGCACTTATTTAAAATACTTTTTAACTTGTCAATACAAAGGATCTGAACTATTTATACAAAAAACTCACCTAGAACTTGATCATTTAGATCGTATAAAAAATCCAGATAAAGAAGAAACTTGGTTGATACCTGTAAGAAATGCAATGGATACGGCAAAATCAATTCTAGCTTGGCAAAACCACAAAGAACCAAAAAATTTTTTAGATAAAATTTATTCAACAACTACTCCAATTTATGGAACCTTAGACTCAATTACCAGATTGTGGGAAACTATTCTTTTAGATAAAAGTAAATTTATATTTTTAGATTTTAATTTACTAATTTCCGATAAAAATTATGTCGAAACAAAACTTGAATCTAATATTTCAAGATTGCTGGTAGAAAAATGTCCATTTAAGGTTTCAGACAAAGAAATAAAAGATAACTTAGAAAAAGATGATAGAAATAATTTTTTGACTGAAGAAGATTACTTAAATATGGGGCATATACCGAGAAATAAGTCAGAAATACTTAAAAATTTAGATATTATTTTTGACTCAGATGTTTATACCAAAAGACTTCAGTATTTAGATTCTTTGTCTTTAGAGCTTCTGTCTTAAAAATTGTTAGGATAAAAATGATTATATTAATTTATGGACTCCCCGGATCGGGAAAAACAGAGCTAGCTAAGTCTCTACTAAATAGAGTAGACGCCCTCCATCTCAATGCAGATGAAGTCAGGGCTGATCTGAACTCAGATCTAGGATTTTCTATTGAAGACAGA
>Ga0208599_1000390_pt1 | contig 10589 bp, 16 predicted proteins | sample LakMenEpi17Aug12_FD_150706 | JGI IMG/M metagenome (GOLD analysis project Ga0208599, IMG submission 150706) | Freshwater microbial communities from Lake Mendota, WI - 17AUG2012 deep hole epilimnion (SPAdes) | ecosystem: Environmental > Aquatic > Freshwater > Lake > Epilimnion/Euphotic zone ... | reverse complement strand
GAGAGGGCTGCCGTCATCTTTCGTGGTATCTGAGTGCATAGGATTTGAACTACCTTTAGGTAGCATTTGATAGTTTGCATTACATAAATCAAGCTCTTCCCCAAAAACATCTTCGGCTTTAGCTTTTATTTTTTCGAATAGTTCGCCTATTTCAAAGTTGATTTCATTTTGTTCCCCAGGTATTACACCGGTATCTTTGCCAATTTTAGAAGCAACTAGCGAGGACGGATAGCCTAAAGCATTCATAATTTGAGTACGTTCACTCAGTGTGGCCTTAGGCTCTAAAAAGCTAAGATATCTTTTGCAATCTTCTTCACTAATAAATTGTTCAACTATTGTGATCGGCATAGTAAAATTTTACAGGTCTAGCTTATATACGACTCTACCGATAGCGTGCCAAGGAAAAAGCGACAGCCGATCAGAGTTGCCACCTATATGCAGATACAGTCCCCAGGACGTTTCCTCTGCAATCATGCCCTCAAACACCATGCCATCAACCATCATTACTGATGCCCATTTATTCTTGTTCATTTAAATCACGTTCTTTCCAAAGTCTTTCAATTAATTCAGCCGTATCAAATCTTCTTACTGCTCTTGTATTGATCCCCGGTTGGGACGCCACTTGTACTATTTCTAGTCCTTCAGCTTTGTATCGGTGCAGCGCCTCCATGATTCGTTTGCGCTCAGCCTGAACTCCACGCTCAAACTCATCCATCTTCGCCTCCATGACACTTGCAAGCACACTTGTACCTAGGAATCCTAACTACACACGTATCATGATGTCCAGTGCTGCACCACCCAAACATCGCTGTTCGCTCTTCGTTTTCTTCAACAATAGGGGCGTTTACTTTTTTGTCTTTAGCCATTTCAATCTTTTCCCCACTGGATGTTTAGCCACATCCGCTCGTGGAGGTAGTACAGCACAAAGTTGATCACATTAGATATTAAAGTCAAAGATGCGGCAAATGTCAAGCTGCCAGTTAAAAAGTACCCAATTCCAAAAGTACTCACGATAGCCACAACCCGCCAAGTCAGCGACTTAGCCCAAGATCTTTTCTTACTTACCATCTTGCAAGTCTTTAATTCTTACTTGGGAAATAAGCAGCTTATCTTCAGAAACATCATTATAGACAAACTTCCTACCCAACTGCAAAGCAACCACCCCGACAGTCCCACATCCAGCAAAAATGTCTGCAACAACATCTCCCGGTTCGGAGTAGTTTTTTATCATTTCTCGATATACACCTTCCGGCGCAGCCCCGACTGTTGAATAGTTTGTGTGATAATCCTTAAGTTCTTCGGTAGCCTCTGACCACGAGTTAGTAAGAACAAATGGTCCCTGCGGGCGATCCCCCGCGCTCCAAGGTTTTTTGGTAAAGTGTGCAAATAAAACAGTAGAGTTGCCGCCCATATCAAATTTAGATGAGTAGTCCCATAGTCTTATGCTTTGGAGTTGTAGTTTAGTTTTATCAAATATTTTTGGCAAAATCCCAAGGCCCAGCCTGGTATTCTCAAGAGCAATAAACATATGGCCGTCTTCTTTTAAAGCAGCTTCCATGTGAAGAAAAGAAAGCAGCAGTCTTTCTAGATATTGATCTAGGCTTTCGGCATTCTGCATTTGCTTGGTTGGATCACCACCATTTAGCTCTAATTCAGTCATATAGTAGGGCGGATGGCCAATAAATAAATCTACAGAAGACTCCTCAAGAAATTTTTCTGAAGCATCTTTACAATAAAAAGTTACACTGTTTTTCATATATTCACGCTATCTTATTTGCCAGTAAAATTTTTCCAAGGATAGTTACCGCCCGGATACATATCCATGTAGTAAATATTGCCAATTAAGAAAAATTCTTTTTTCACGGATTTAGGTCCCCCACCTAGTCTGTAGCCTAAGGTGTACAGCCCAGTTGTTTCGTATTTGCCAGAAAATGCTGTTTTTAATGACATTGAATACACGGCGTCAGCATTGTAGGGGTGCAGCCACTTTCTTCCGGTTCTTCTTATAAAAGCCGTTCTAAAGAAAAAGCAGCTCGTGTCAATTAAAAATCCGGTCCCCCCTGAGTTCCAAATAGGCCAAAGACCTAGCGACTCACAATTATCATCTGTTACGTAGGTCCTATCTTTTTCGTAGATAGATCTCAATGAAAAAGCTAGTTCTAGATTTTCATTATTGTCAAGTTTGGCAGCCAGACTTGAAATATGATTTACTTCATACCAGTTGTCTTGATCTAAAAAAGCAATGTATTCGCTATTTACAAGCGCAGGTACAGCCGAGTAAACCCTATGTCCATTCCAACCATTGGCTCCAGTGTTGTATGGGAGCACCATAACAGTTGGATTCGTTCCAGACCTTTCAACCATTTCAATAACCTTAGGCAAAAACTCCTGACCATCGACAACTACTAAGTGATCGATTGGCCCATCGTAGTCTTGGTTTTCTACACTAATAAGGGCGTCTACTAATTCTGGTGCGCCGGTTGTAGGAGTTATCACGGTAACGCTTCTACCTAAGCTCATAGATAATCTCCTTGTGGTGCTTCACTTTAATTCTGGTGTCCAAGTAAATAGTAAACCCATTACGCCTTGCATTCATGCAGAACGAATAGTCCTCACCAATGTTCAAATCAAAATCCAAGTGCGCCCACCTAATTCTCTCCATCAAGAACCACGGCCTGTCACACCTCTCAAACACACCACTCTTCATTGCCACAAAGCCGAATCCGACGCCGAATACTTCAACAATAGGGGCGTCTATCAAAATGAAGTCTTGCTCTCGCACAACGGTTGGCTGACCAATCCCGTCAAACATTGCAACTGCCACGCGTCCATCTGGTGCAGTTTGGTACATGCCACCGACAATGTCTAGCTCGTGCTCCCACAGTGCTTTGAACTGCTCGATGCCCCAGCTGATGTCAGAATCAATCCAGATGACTTTGTCATAGGTAAACTGCCCGCTGCCAAGCTCTCGCGTTTCCCAGTTTGGATTGTAGGCGTCCAGCGCAGTCAACTCTCTGGTTGTAGATATCAACGACCCAGACTTGTTTAGCCACTTGTAAGTCAGTCCCTGCTCGCCTAGCCAGCGCAAAGTTTCGACAAGGCTAGTTACATACCCCTGGTGCAGCTCTTTACCAGGCGTAGCGATCACTACGTTGTAGTGCGGCTTATCGCTCATGATACATTCTCCACAACTGCTTCCATTTGCTGTCCTGAGTTCCTGACAGCCATGGTTTGCTCTTACCAGCAAAGTGTACAACCACAGGGTCTAATACCGGAAGAGATTTATAAATATTAGCTAAATAGTTAAAATTAATGCTCAGCGCTGACCAGTTATTTTTAAAGACAACATTAAAGACATCCTGGTCTGCGTACCCAAGCCAATCATCAAAGTTCATAGAAACATCCATCAAAACGTCTTCTATGTTGTTTTCCCTGAAATAGTCCAGGTTAATCACCATGACCCCGCTATTGAAGATTGACGTATCCCTAAATGTCTCGTTTTCTGGAAAGCTTAGTTGGATCTCAGGGAACGCAGCAATAGGGGCGTCTCCTAACTTGTAATCAAGCAGCGGCTGGATATCTCTGGCAATTATGCAGTCAACGTCTATGTAAACGGCTTTTCGATAATCCACGCACACGCTGCCGACAAAGTATCGATATAGAGATGTTCCGGTGTATTGCTTATTTTTATACATCTTGCCCACAAAGCCGCTTTCCTCGTGCGGGCGAACATTCTCGGGATAGGTAAACTCAACGTCTAGATTGGGGAAAACAAAGTCAGCAGCCCTGTAGTGAATGTCTTCTGGAGACAAGACAAAGACCTTTAGCTTGTTAGCTCCGCTATAGTTGGCGCTCACGCTCTTTAATAGCGTCTTGGCGTAGTCAACAAAATAGACATCCGTTGAGATAACCAAGCAAGTGTCTTTAGTTGGGACGCAAGTTACGCAGTCTTTTTGTTTAATCCTCGGCATCTTCTAGCTCAGCCTTTTTAGCCTTCATCTTTGCTTTGTGCTCTGCAGCAAGGTTCCCAACAGTTTGATTTTTGTAGTGCACCCGCTTAATTCGATCAAGCTTAAAGCTTCGCCACTGTTCGGCTCCCTTGGGGCCGCCCCAGACATCAATCCATTCTGCACCGTTAGTGTTTTTAACAAATCTAATAAATCGGTAGCGCCCACGCTCCCCGATGATTTTTAATTCGGTTCCAGGAGTAATGTTGCGGCCATGGACCTGGATTTCAGTTTTATATTCCCACTCAGCGTTTGGCCGAGGTATTAGAGGCTCTGACGCCTTGTTTTTTCTCCCCACTAGGTTCCTCTTCTAGTCGCAACCACTCGACAACCTCAGGATTGTCTTTAATAAACGATAGCATAGGTGCTTCCCAAATACCAATAAAGTGGTGTTCCCACACATCATAAGGATCTTTACCGTCGGGCGTCTTTTGGCCGCTGCCATAAACCATCCCAATGGCGTGAATGATTTCGTGGAGCAGCGTCTGTTGTTTTTTAGTGAATGCAATATTGGCGTCCAGTACTATCAAGTTGCCCTGGTCTAGCGTGTAGCCATAAGAGTTGTCATTGAGGGTTCCGTCTTTTTTGACGTTGCGTTCCTCAATGTGAAAAACCTGGGCGCCTATGCGGACTTTTTTGGGGACAGACATGGCTCTATGTTATCTGATTTAGCCGGATAGTAGTAGTACGGCATTTAGGGCAAATGCCACAGCCCTATTTTGGTCGTCTAAGTGTAGGGCAGGGGTTCCGGCAATCATAAGCCCGGCCAGTCTTTTGGCGTCATATTTAGTCAAACCAAAGGTTTCTAGCATTTGATTAAAAGCACTCTGGGAGCGAGTTGACCAGTCATGCCCGATCACACGAAGCCCGTACCCACTATCAGACCTAGTCAGCTCATAGTAGCCCTCAATAATTTTGTCATACCAGCTGTAGGAGCTCTGACAAAGTTTGGCAATATCGTATGCCCTCGGGCCGTAAATTGATGGCCCATCAAATCCACCCCGAGGGTCAATAAGTTTTATGGTTTGCAAATCTTTACTAATCATAATGTTCGAGAAGCAGAAATCACCATGAAGCACGGCTATTTCCGGGGGCGTCTTAAATAATACGCCAGAGTTTTCAATTAATAAGCTACCCAAACTTCTGTGCTTTTTGCCATTTAATATGCATCCCTCAAAGAATATGTTCTTAAGTTCTTTATTTTCTATTTCGTATATTCGATCAAGTGCTTTTTTAATAAATAACCTATAAAGAGTGGCATAGTCAGTCTTCTGCCCAGTTTCATTAAACTTACAATAAACTTCATTTATTGAAAAAAAGATCTGCGCCCAATCCTTAGCTGAAAGTTCTTTACTGTTTACTAGTTCAGTTAAAGGTAGGAGGTCTAGATATTCCATTTCATACCAAGAAAAGTTTTCTGAATATCTGTAAAGCCTAGGCATGAGCTTTTTAATTTGATCAGGAGAGTTAACGTAGAATAGAATCTCGCCTTCAAGCTTGTCTATTTTAGTGGAAGACTTTCTTACAACTTCACGCTCTAAGTCAATATCAATAGTGTTAAAGTTCCTAGGCTTCATTTGTAGGTGCCTCGACAATAGTGGCGTCTACTATGTTTTTAACACTCGAAGCGTACCAGCTGCCCCCACGGGCGGAAGGAATTCCCTGTTGGTTTAAACTATCTGCAATTGATTGATATGAGTGACCAAGACTTCTTTTAATTTTTATTTGTTCCGCCACTGCCGGCGAAATTATTTGCTTAGGGCCAATGTCCTTACCCCAAACCACCCCTTGCTCCCGTCGGTCCTTGTGAATGTCCTTGGCTCGCTCGGCAATTATGCCTCGCTCCATCTCAGCCAGTGCCGACATAATCGTGACTACAAACCGACCCTGATATGTAGATGTATCAAGATTCAGGTCCAGCATGATCAGACGCCAACCATTACGACCAGCTCGATCCACAATGTCCAGGAAGTCCTTGGTTGACCTAGCCAACCTATCAATCCTGGTTACAATCAGCGCTCCCGCTTTTTCTTCGTCTAACTGATGGAGGGCGTCTATTAACTTTGGTCGGCCCGAAACATTCTTGCCGGAGCGGCCCTCTTCCAGCATTACTTCCCACTCAGTAAAGCCATACATTTGCGCAGCTTGGATTAGTTGGCGTTCCTGCGCTCCTAGTGACACACCGTCATCAACCTGCATCTGCGTTGACACACGAGCGTATAAAAGTGCTTTACCAGTAGGGGCGTCCATTAAAATCTATCCGAATCATCTTCCATAGGCGGCATGTAGAACTCATCAAATCTAGTTTTTAAGTGTATTTCTGAATACCAAAGTACAAGCTCTAATTTATTTCCAGAAATTACTTCAGATACTCCCACCTCATTAGATTCATCTACTCCATACATAAGCAAGTCGCCTGCCCCCAATTTAATGGTGTCTCCGGTGTTAGTAAAAGTAGTAGTTCCACCTTCATAATCGTCATTTAGTCCAAGTATTGCAATTTTTCTGTCAATCTTATGGACCTGGGCATCCCTACTGGTGTCGCGTTCTACGGTTGGCATAATTTTAGAGCCGGTGACTAATTCTCTAAAAAAGAATTTAACCGACTCCAAAACTCCCCCCGATCTATTTTTATCAAAATAATTAAGGGAAACTCTAAAGATTTTTTCAATATAGCCCCCATCAGACCAACTGTCTGGCCTATTCCCCAGTGGGTAGGAGCCAATTCCATCCACAAAAGACGCTAAAATTAAAGCCTTTTTAGCATATAGCTCTAAAGATTTAGCCTCTTCTTTAGACAAGAATTCTCGTACCAAAATGTATTTTTGGGTCATCCCATTAGTTTAATTGATAAATCTAATTCACTAATCGGCTGATAGAATATCAAATATGACCGAAAAAGCCTTGCCCTACCATTTAGTCAAAAATGCTTTGACTCCAGAGCAGTGCGAAGCATATGTTAAGTGGATTGACAAATATGCAACTAGCGATAAGTTTCGTCCGGGCTACAGGCTTATTTCTGTAGAACATGATCAATGGCACAACGAAGAGATTCCCTTTCTAGACCCCATTAAAAAAGTTTTTACTAAGGCTCAAAACTATTTCCTCGATAACTATGAGATTGAGCACACTTTTGATATGAAACGCTTTTTTGGAAACATTATGGAAACAGGCACCGAAAATCCAGCACACGACGACGATGGAGACTACTATCCAGACAAACCAGAAGTTGAAAAGCACTATTCAGGAATTTTGATGCTTAATAGTGATTACGAAGGCGGGGAGCTGTACTTTGAGCACCACAACCTTCAAGTCAAGCTAGAAGCAGGGGACGTCATTATGTTTAGGGGAAACGCTGAAAACCTACACGGTGTCAGACCAATAACTAGCGGTCGTCGTATAAATTTCATTTTTTTCTTTAGGGACTACATTCCAAATAACCGACTCCAGGAGGAGCAAAGTGCCCAACATTAACGAGCAACTTGTAACTGTCATAGAGGGCTTTATAACTAAAGAAGAAGCCGAAACACTTAAAGAGGAAATTCTGTCAAGGTGCGGTCCGGACCCTCGCGACAACTACAGAACTTACGGGATCGACAGTTTCGAGATGTTGACGAGAGACAAAGGATTCCCCTGGGATGCCAACGACACTTTAAGACAGGTAGGGCTTTATGCCTATAACTTCTTCAAAAAGCACTATGACCTAGACGAAAGTTTTATATTAGATAGAGCTTTCGGAAACATCATGGATAAAGGCGCATATCTCGACTCGCACATGGACTTTTCTTACAGTGCAGAGCATGCTCACGATCCCAACAAGAAGACTTTTGTTTGCGGCCTTTTCCTAAATGATGACTATGACGGTGGCAATTTTACCTTCTACGAAGGAGACCTAATCTCTTTTAAACCCCGCCAAGGAACCATCGTTCTATTTAACGGGCACTCTACTCGCCACGGAGTGCAAGAAATTTTAGAAAACACCCGAGTAAATGTTTTATATATGTTTTATTACACAGACCCAGAATTAGTTACTGATTAAATTTAGCTAAGTCTTCTGAAGTATGACAAGAACATGAAGCAGTGGACAGGTCTACTTTGTATGTGAAAGACATGGCGGTTCTTGGCCTAGGCGTGTCCACGGAGTGCAGCACACCGTGAGGCACAAATAAAAGATCTCCCTCTTCAACGAATATAACTTCGTTGGGATCAGAGTTTACGGCTAGCCCATCCAGATCCACGTCATCAGGCATATTGTGCCAAACCTTCCAGGTCGAGCTGCCTTTAGTCTGCCAATAAAAAGAGTGCCTAGGATCCGAGTGAATATTAATTGGAATCTCGTTGGCTATAAAGTTAACAAAAGTGACTGTGTATAGCGGATCTGAATCTGTAAAAGACTTTAGGGTTTTTACTACCTCTTCAGATTCCGGAAAGTAGTCAGTGCCAGCATCCCTAACCATAAAGTAGTAATTTTCTCTAATGTTTATGCCACGCACCGAGTACTCTTTATCGTCGTACTTTAAGTACGGATCGTAGCTTTCATCCCAGTACTTGTCGTGGGCGTGATCTATAAACCGCTCCCAAGCTGGCGTATTTGGAAAAGCATTTTTCCAAAGAAGTACTCTGGTATCAAGGATTGCTCGATTTACGGACTCTTTTGTAAACATATTAAAATTCTAACAGCCCCCAGCTAATACGCTGATATTAGGCCGAATTTACGTCACAGACTTAAAACAGTCTGCACACACAGTTCCAGTTACATTTATGTTAGCTATTGGAACATTGAACAGGTGAAATTCTTCCGTGTATTTACCACAAGAATCGCAAGATTTGTCGTTTTTTGGTATTTCGGTAAGAATAGCGCTCATAAAGCAAGAACGGCACATAGCTCGATCCGGCATGGGCAGGGCCCCAAACCATACGGTCGCAGAGTCAAAACTTAGGTGTTGACAAAGTTTAGGAGCAAGCTGTTTAGACCCTGGATATCTAAGAGAGTCTAAAATTTTCCACTTAGAAAATATGGGGCTAAGAAGCAAATTAGAAACGTCAACAGAGCCGGATTCAATGTGCCTAGTTGCCGCTGAGTCCATTATGTGCCTAGATAGATTTGCATTTTCTTCCGTGGCACCAGCAAATTGATCGCGTAGGTGGATTTCCCTAATGTTGTCCATATTTTCCCTATCTAGTTTCGTGATTGTTTAAAAGTTCGTATAATTTTTCTTTTACCTCAAACGGTCTGTCCGGAAAATATGCAAAAGTAACTAAAAAGTCGCCTTTATGAAATTTGGTACATAAAAAGTAAATCTCCCCGCCCTCAGAAATTAGTGGCAGATATGACGTATCGCCCCTAGCGTAAAGACCTAAAAGCTTTTCTCCAGGCTCATCAAAACTTCTAATGTGCTCATAAAAAGCATGGATCGGATGCAACCAGTAAATTGGATCCATGTCTGTATTATCAACATCAAAATCCATATAGTCCAGTCTTGTAGTAAGCACCCAGTGAGAAGTCTCTATAGCTTTAGGGTTAATTCGATCAGCTTTTCTAGCCTCGATCATGGCCGCCTGGGCCTCTGCCAGACCAGCAGCAGTAAATGGGACATGAACCGCGTCGCCCATTTGAAAAACTAATTCTTGATATTTATAGTAGGTAGATTCGGCAGATTGAATTACTAGCCGCTGTACAACAGATGACGATGAAACCACTTTGTGCTCCTTAGTGAGTTAATTATTTAGTTAGATCCCGTGCTCGGGGATTACATTCAGTATACAGCTAATTCATTCTGACTGCAACCAAATTTCATACAATCTTAGGTCTAAGTTTGTATGACGTTATTGCACGTAGCGTTATGTACATTATCCAGCAAAATCAAGGTGTTCAATCTGCTATATTTAGTACCTTATCTAGAAGGAAAATACTTCACAGTGCCAATCTCTACCTCAGATCCATTTACAATCGCCACTATTCGATAGACGGCAACTGCACCCGGTTTGTCTGAAATAGTCATATTGTTTGTTCCTACGGAGACAGAAGCAAATTGTCTCCATCCAGGTCTTATAGATCCAGTTTTGTAGATTAAGTAGGAAGTCGCACCTGGAATAGAGTTCCAGCTCAGGATCCCAAAGAATGATCCAGAGCCCGCTTGAACGACGCTAACTGCCTCGGGAAGCTGAATTTGTTCTGGAACAGGAGACGAAATCGGAGCTGGATCGGGGGCAGGAGCTACGCTAAAAGACTTTTCTACATTTACTAGATAGTTATTAGAAAAACTGCTGTTTTTTACTATTCCGGGCTCTCCCAAAGAAAGCAAAGTTGGTAGGGCATCTTTAGCGCTTAAAACTTTGTTACTAGATACATAGGTGGCTATAGCTCCAGCCACAAACGGACTTGCAGCAGAGGTCCCACTTCTGGACGCTGGAAGGCTAAAGTTTGCAGAATTAGCCGAGCTTATTCGAACCCCCGGCGCAAAAACATCTACGCAAGAGCCCCAATTCGAAAAAGATGCTCTAGTGTCCGATTCATCGATTGCCCCAACAGCAATTACGCCGGGCGCACTGGCGGGAGAGAAAGTACAAGCATCAACATTT
>Ga0208599_1000387_pt1 | contig 10621 bp, 9 predicted proteins | sample LakMenEpi17Aug12_FD_150706 | JGI IMG/M metagenome (GOLD analysis project Ga0208599, IMG submission 150706) | Freshwater microbial communities from Lake Mendota, WI - 17AUG2012 deep hole epilimnion (SPAdes) | ecosystem: Environmental > Aquatic > Freshwater > Lake > Epilimnion/Euphotic zone ... | reverse complement strand
CTTCTCGCAGATCACGCCGCGGTGCTTCAAGCGCTTGTATTTACCGCACAAGCATTCGTAGTCTTTGATAGGGCCAAAAATTTTGGCGCAAAACAAACCATCACGCTCAGGCTTGAACGTGCGGTAGTTGATGGTTTCAGGCTTTTTAACTTCGCCAAAAGACCAAGAACGGATTTTTTCGGGTGAAGCCAAGCCAATGCGGATGGCATCAAAATGCTCGTCCGGTGTGAACTGCTTGAACAGGTCCAGAAGTGATTTCATGAGACTCTTCCTTTTATTAATCTAGCAGGGGTTCAAGAACGCTCGAGTTCAATGTCGAGACCCAAGGAACGAATTTCCTTGACCAAGACGTTGAACGATTCGGGCATGCCGGCACTGATGGTGTGCTCGCCTTTGACAATGCTTTCGTACACTTTGGTACGACCTTGCACGTCGTCGGACTTGACCGTGAGGAGTTCCTGCAGCGTGTAGGCGGCGCCGTAGGCTTCGAGGGCCCAGACTTCCATTTCGCCGAAACGCTGGCCGCCGTACTGGGCCTTGCCGCCCAGAGGCTGCTGCGTGATGAGGCTGTACGGACCGGTGGCGCGGGCGTGGATCTTGTCCGCGACGAGGTGGTTCAGCTTCATCATGTAGATGTAGCCGACGACGACGTCCTGGTCGAACGCTTCGCCGGTGTGACCGTTGATGAGCATCGCCTTGCCCGTCTCAGGGAGTTCGGCCTGCTTGAGGTATTCGCGGATCTGCTTCTCGGGGATGCCGTCGAAGATGGGGGTGGCCATCTTCAGGCCGAGCTTGGAGCAAGCCCAACCGAGGTGCGTTTCGAGGACCTGGCCGACGTTCATTCGGGAAGGAACGCCGAGCGGGTTGAGGCAGATGTCGACGGAGGTTCCGTCGGCGAGGTAAGGCATGTCTTCGACCGGCACGATGCGGGCGACGACGCCCTTGTTACCGTGACGACCGGCCATCTTGTCGCCGACCTGGATCTTGCGCTTGGTCGCGATGTACACCTTGACGTTCTTGATGGCGCCGCCTTCGTCGATGCCCTGTTCGATGGCTTCGACCTTGCGGGCGCGCTCCTGCTCAAGCTCGTCGAAGCGACGGTGGTAGCCGTCGACGATCTGACGGATCTTCTGCTTCACCGGCGAGTCGTTCATCTCGATGGAACGAGAGACGGAGGCCAGGCGGCGGAGGAGGGTCTTGGTGATCTTGCGGTTGGCCGGGATGATGGCTTCGCCGGTCTCGGAGTTCTTGACGTCGAGCGGGATCTTCTCGCCGAGGAGGATGTTCGAGAGGGACTCGGTCATCTCTTCGCGGAGGCGGGAGTCGGCCGTGCGGTACTCTTCGTTGACCTTCTTGAGGGCGCGGCGCTGGTCGTTGGGCGAGAGGCGGCCGTCGTCCTTGTCGGTACGGGAGGAGACCTTGACGTCCATGATGATGCCGGAGATGCCGGAAGGAACGCGGAGGGAAGTATCCTTCACGTCGCGGGCCTTCTCACCGAAGATCGCGCGGAGCAGCTTCTCTTCGGGGGCGAGGTCGCCTTCGGACTTCGGGGTGATCTTGCCGACGAGGATGTCGTCAGGCTTCACCTCGGCGCCGATGCGGATGACGCCGTCACGGTTGAGGTTGCGGAGGGCTTCCTCACCGAGGTTCGGGATGTCGCGGGTGATCTGCTCCGGCCCGAGCTTCGTGTCGCGGGCGGTGACTTCGAATTCTTCGATATGGACCGACGTGAAGACGTCGTCCGTGAGCATGCGTTCGGAGAGCAGGATCGCGTCTTCGAAGTTGTAGCCGTTCCACGGCATGAAGCCGACGAGCACGTTGCGTCCGAGGGCGAGCTCACCCTTATCGGTGGCGGCGCCGTCGGCGATGATGTCGCCCTGCTTGACCTTGTCGCCGCGGCGGACCAGCGGACGCTGGTTGAAGCACGTGGAGGAGTTGGTCTTGAGGAATTTGCGGAGGTCGTAGACGTAGACACCCTTGGCCGGCTCGCTCTTGAACTTCTTGTTCTCGAGCTGGGCGGGGGCGACTTCGCCGTCCTTCGTGACGATGATGCGGCGGGAGTCGGCGGCGGCGACGATGCCGGGTCCTTCGGAGACGATGACCGTCTTCGAGTCGATGGCGACGCGACGTTCGAGGCCGGTGCCCACGAACGGAGCTTCGGTCACGACGAGGGGCACGCCCTGGCGCTGCATGTTGGAACCCATGAGCGCGCGGTTCGCGTCGTCATGCTCCAGGAACGGGATGAGGGCGGCGGCGACGGAGACGACCTGCTGCGGCGAGACGTCCATGTAATCGACGTCTTCCGGATCCACTTCGAGGATGTCGTCGCGGAAACGGACGGTCACCTTGCCCTTGAGGCGGGAGGCGTCGTCGAGTTCGGAGTTGGCCTGGGCGACCTTGAATTTCTCTTCCTGGTCCGCGGTCATGAATTCGACCTGGCTGGAGACCTTGCCACGCACGACCTTACGGTACGGAGCTTCGATGAAGCCGAACTCGTTGATGCGCGCGTAGGTGGAGAGGGAGTTGATGAGGCCGATGTTCGGACCTTCCGGGGTCTCGATCGGGCAGATGCGGCCGTAGTGGGACGGATGGACGTCGCGGACTTCGAAGCCGGCGCGGTCGCGGTTGAGGCCTCCGGGCCCGAGGGCGGAGAGACGACGCTTGTGCGTCAGCTCGGCGAGCGGGTTGATCTGGTCCATCAGCTGGGACAGCTGGCTGCGCGCGAAGAACTCGCGGATCGAATTACCGAAGGGCTTCGGGTTGACGAGCTTCTGCGGGGTGATCGAGTCGACGCTCTGGTCGTATTCGTTGATGCGGGCCTTGACCGTCTTGACGACGTTCTTGAGACCGGCACGGCACTGGTTGGCGAGGAGCTCGCCGACGTTACGCACGCGACGGGAACCAAGGTGATCGATGTCGTCGATCGCACCGTCGCCGGCGCTCAGCTTGCAAAGGAGCTTGGTGGCTTCGACGATGTCCTCCGGGGTGATCGTGCGGGTGTCGAGGGAGACGTTGAGGCTCAGCTTCTGGTTGAGCTTGTAGCGGCCGACGCGACCGAGGTCGTAACGCAGCGGATCCTGGAAGAGGCGCTGCATGTGGGCGCGGGCGCCCTTGACGTTGACCGGCTCGCCGGGGCGGAGCTTGCGGAAGATTTCCTTGAGGGCTTCTTCCTCGTTACGGACGGCGCCGATATCCTTACGGAGCGAGAGGATGATGGAACCGTTGTCGAAGGCGGTGTCGAAGACGCCGAACTTCTGCTTCGGAAGCTGCTTGTGGATCTCCTTGAGGGTCTCGCGGGAGAGCTTGTCGTACTGCTTGGCGACGACCTTGCCGGTCTCGACGTCGACGATCGGGTCGGCGTAGACGAGCTGGGAAAGTTCTTCCGGATCGAGCTCCAGAGCGGCCTTGGCGGTCAGTTCGCGGTGCTGGTAGAAGAGGGCCAGGATGTCCTTGTCGTCCTTGTAACCGAAGGCGCGAAGAAGGGTCGTGACGAGGAACTTACGACGACGGCGGCGGCGGTCGAGGTAGACCCAGAGGAGGTCGTTCTGGTCGAACTGGACTTCGATCCAGGTACCGCGGTCAGGGATGATGCGGAAGGCATGCAGCATCTTGCCGCTGGTGTGGGCGGACTCTTCGAAGCAGATGCCCGGGGAGCGGTGGAGCTGGGAGACGACGACGCGCTCGGCGCCGTTGACGATGAAGGAGCCGCGGTCGGTGATCATCGGGATCTCGCCCATCAGGATCTCTTCGTCCTTGAAGGCGCCCTTCTCACGGAGGCGGAGCTTGAGCATCACCGAGATCGCGTAGGTCGTGCCTTCGCGGATGCACTCGAGTTCGGTCTGCTTGGGCAGCACCAAGCCGTACTCGAGGTACTCGAGACGGAAGTTGCCGTTGTTGCTCTCCACCGGGAAGGCCTCGCGGAAGACCGCGTCCAGGCCGACGTTCTTGCGGGCGGACGCGGATTCGTCCAACTGCAGGAAATCGTTGAACGAGAAGATCTGGTTCTCGATCAGGTTGGGCGGAGGGATGACTTCGCGTAGTTTACCGAAGTTTTTGCGCTCTTGAGGCATGGCTGGTGAAGGTGGGCTCGGAGTGACGGGTGGATTCGGTGGTGCTGACTGGTTTGCCTGGTGGGATCGGACTAGGCGGCCGTGGGAAAGAAAAAGCGGGGAGGGATCGCCGGACCCGGGAGGGTGCTACCCTCCCCGCTCTGCAGATGTGCGTCGGAAGACGGATTACTTGACTTCGACCTCGGCCCCGGCGGCCTTGAGCTTGGTCTCGATATCCTTGGCTTCGTCCTTGGACACGCCTTCCTTGACGGGCTTGGGGGCGGTGTCGACGAGGTCCTTGGCTTCCTTGAGGCCCAGGCCGGTGATGGCGCGGACTTCCTTAATGACATTGATCGGGGTCGCGCCCTTGCCCTTGAGGATGACGTCAAACGTCGTCTTCTCTTCGGCGGGAGCGGCGGCGGCGGCGCCACCGGCGGCGGCGACGGCGACAGGAGCGGCGGCGGAAACGCCCCACTTGGTCTCGAGGTCCTTCACGAGGTTAGCGACGTCCAGAACGGACTGGGCGCTGAGCCACTCGATGACTTGGTCTTTGGTGATGTTGCTCATGGTATCTTGGTTCCTTGAATGGTTAGCGTCCGATGAAGGACATTTGAGGGCGCGAGGCCCCTAACCGGGGTTCTTTGGATGTGTGTTGTTTTTGGGTTTGGATTCCCCCCGCTCGGACGCCGCCACATGGCGACGCCTCCGCGAGGAAAGGGGTTAGGCGGCCGTCTCGTCCTTCTGACGCTTGGCGTCCAGGAGGCGGACGAACTGCGAGGCAGGGGTGGAGAGCAGCGAGAGGAGCTGGGCGCGGATGCCATCGAGGGACGGCAGCTTCGACAGGGCTTCGACTTCGACCTTGGTGAGGATCTTGGCGTCCAGGACGCCGCCCTTCACTTCGAGCTTCGCGAAGTCCTTGAAGAACGTGACGAGGATCTTGGCGACGCCGGTCGGGTTGTTGCCGCCGGTGACGAGGGCCGTGTGGCCGCTCAGGTGGGCCGAGATGTCCGGCAGCTTCGCCTGCTTGGCGGCGATGTTGAGGATGCTGTTCTTGACGACGTGGTACTCGGCGCCGTGGGCACGGAGCTGATTACGGACGGCGGTCGCGTTCTCGACGGTGACGCCGGTGAAGTTGGCGAGCAGCAGGTAGTTGGAGCTGGCCAGCTGGGCGGCGACTTCGTCGACGAGGAATTGTTTTTCAGCGCGCATGTTCGTGAGTTCTCTTAGGCGTGGTTAGGTTAGGCGGTCGCGACGGCGGCCGAGTAAGGCTTGAGATCGACGGCGACGCCGGGGCTCATGCTGGCGCTGATGGTGATCGACTTGATGAAGCGGCCACCGGCGAAACCGGTGGGCTGGGCCTTGACGAGGGCGGACAGGGCGGCTTGGGCGTTCTCGACCAGCTGGATGGCGGTGAACGACTTCTTGCCGATGACGATCACGATGTTGCCGGTCTTATCCATCTTGAATTCGACGCGGCCGGCCTTCACTTCTTTGATGGTCTTGGCGAGGTCATCGGAGACCGTGCCCGACTTCGGGTTCGGCATGAGGCCCTTCGGACCGAGGACGCGGGCGACCTGACGGACGTCCTTCATCGCGGAGACGGTGGAGATGGCGACGTCGAAGTCGAGGAAGCCGCCGTTGACCTTGGCGATCAGGTCGGCGAGGCCGGCGTAATCGGCGCCGGCAGCGAGGGCTTCGGCCGGATTCTCGGTGAAGGCGAGGACCTTGATCTTCTTGCCGGAACCGTTCGGAAGGGAGACGGTGCCGCGGACCATCTGGTCCGACTGCTTGGGATCGACGCCGAGGAAGGCGGAGATCTCGACGGTCTCGTCGAACTTGGCACCGGGCATCTTCTTGATGATCTCGGTGGCCTGGCTGACGTCATACTTGGCCTTCAGGTCGGCGACCTGGAGGGCGGCGCGGTAGCGCTTGCTGGGTTTTTTGCTCATAGCGACTTTTGGTCTCCTGCGGGATGCAGTGGTGTGTTTGGGTTAGGGTTGGGTGAAATTAACCGATGACTTCGATACCCATCGAGCGCGCGGTGCCGGCGATCATGCGGGCGGCGTTGTCGGGGTTGACGGCGTTGAGGTCCTTCTTCTTCAGCTCGACGATTTCGAGAAGCTGCTTCTTGGTGACCTTGCCGACCTTGTCGCGATTCGGGACCTTGGAGCCGGACTCGATCTTCGCGGCCTTCTTGAGGAGGACGGAAGCGGGCGGGGACTTCAGGATGAAGGTGAAGGACTTGTCCTGGTAGACGGAGATGATGACCGGAAGGATCATGCCGGCCTGGTCCTTGGTCTTGGCGTTGAATTCCTTACAGAACGCCATGATGTTGACGCCCTTCGCGCCGAGCGCGGGGCCGACGGGAGGAGCAGGATTAGCGGCGCCCGCGGGGAGCTGGAGCCTGATTTCGCCGACGACTTTCTTAGCCATGGTGGGTGTTTAGATGGATGGGTTGATGAAAAATGGATCAATCGCGGTCATCGCGTTCGACCTGCCAGAATTCGAGTTCGACCGGAGTGGATCGTCCGAAGATGTCGACGGAGACCTCGAGCTTGCCGCGGTCGGCGTCGATCTTGTCGATGTTGCCCGCCAAGTTGGCGAAGGGACCGTCGGTGATCTTGACGCGCTCGCCGATGTTGAAGGTGATCTTGGGGACGACCTTGTCGGCGGCGTCGGCGACCTGCTGGAGGATCGTGTTGATCTCCTCGGTCTTGAGGGCGACGGGATTCTGGCCGCCGATGAGGCCGATGACGCCATCGGTCTTGCGCAGGAAGCTCCACGGAGCCTCGAGCAGCGTACCCTCGTCGTCGAAGAGACGAGCGCGGACGAAGAGATACGAAGGATAGAGCTTCATCTCGCTCTCGCGCTTCTTGCCGTTGCGGAAGTCCTTGACGGTCTTCACCGGCATCAGGATTTCGGCGACGAAGTCGCCCATCTCCTCGTCCTTGATGGCTCGGTCGAGCAGACGCTTCACCTTGCTCTCGTTGTTCGAGAGGGTCTGGAGGGTGTACCAGCGGAAATCAGAAGGGGAGGACATGGGGGGCGGATCAGCGCACGAGCTTGGTCGCGAACTGGACGAAGTTAGAGAGGGAGAAGTCGCAGAGGAAAACCACAGCGCCCAGGAGGGCGATGGCGGCGATGACGACCAGCGTGGAGTCGGCGAGCTCCTTGGCGGTGGGCCACGAAGCCTTGACGAAGACCTCGGTGATGGTCTCGTTCCAGAAAGCGCGGAGGCGTCCGAGGAAGCTGAACATGATGCTGGTGGTGTTGTGGTGAGAGTGGCAGGACGGGAGGGAGTCGAACCCACAACCAACGGTTTTGGAGACCGCTACTCTGCCAATTGAGCTACCGTCCTGTACTGGTGGTTAAAGAGACGAATGCCGGGGCCCTTTTGAGGGGGCCTCGGCACCGTAGTAGGTCGTTTTTGGTCAGGAAATCACTTGGTGATTTCGAGGATCTGGCCGGCGCCGATGGTCTTGCCACCTTCGCGGAGAGCGAAGCGCTGGCCCTTTTCCATCGCGACGGGCTTCTGCAGCTCGATCGTGATCGTGACGTTATCGCCAGGCATCACCATTTCCACGCCTTCCGGGAGAATGACAGTGCCGGTCGCGTCGCAGGTACCGAAGAAGAACTGCGGGCGGTAGTTGTTGGCGAACGAGGTGTGACGGCCGCCTTCATCCTGCTTGAGGACGTAGATCTGGGCCTTGGCGACGGTGTGAGGCTTGATGGAGCCCGGCTTGGCGAGCACCTGGCCACGCTCGATCTGGCTCTTTTCGACGCCGCGGACGAGGAGACCGACGTTGTCGCCGGCCTGTCCCTGGTCGAGCTCCTTGCGGAACATTTCGACGCCGGTGACGGTGGTCTTGAGGGTGTCGCGGAGACCGACGATTTCGATTTCTTCGCCGACCTTGATGACGCCGCGCTCGATACGACCGGTGGCGACGGTGCCACGACCGGTGATGGAAAAGACGTCTTCAACGGACATCATGAAGGGCTTGTCGGTTTCGCGCTTAGGCTCGGCGATCTCGGAGTCGAGGGCGGCGAGGAGGTCCTGGATGGACTGTTCGCCTTCCGGGGTGCCTTCGAGGGCGGCGGTGGCGGAGCCACGGACGATCTTGGCGGTGTCGCCTTCGTAGTTGTACTTGTTGAGGAGGTCGCGGACTTCCATCTCGACGAGGTCGATCAGGTCGGGCTCGGAGAGGTCGACCTTATTGAGCCAGACGACGATCTTCGGCACGCCGACCTGGCGGGCGAGGAGGATGTGCTCCTTGGTCTGGGGCATGACGCCGTCAGCAGCGGAGACGACCAGGATCGCACCGTCCATCTGGGCGGCGCCGGTGATCATGTTCTTGACGAAGTCGGCGTGGCCCGGGCAGTCGACGTGGGCGTAGTGACGGTTGATGGACTCGTACTCGACGTGCGAGGCGGCGATGGTCACGGTCTTGGTGGCGTCACGGACGGTACCACCCTTGGTGATTTCCGCGTAGGACTTGTTCTCGGCGAGGCCGCGACGGGCCTGCACGGCCACGATGGCGGCGGTGGTGGTCGATTTGCCATGGTCAATGTGGCCGATGGTGCCGACGTTGACGTGAGGCTTGGTGCGATTGAACTTCTCTTTGGCCATGGTTTTTGGTGGTGAGGAGGTGGTTAGGTTTGGTGTGTGGAAAGTGATGGAGCCCCCGACTGGATTTGAACCAGCGACCTCGTCCTTACCAAGGACGCGCTCTGCCAACTGAGCTACAGGGGCGAACCGTCGACGTACTTGAAGACGCGAAGGGAAGGGTTTGAATGACCATCGAAACCCCCTCCGTCAAGCGGTTTTTTGCAAGGGTTTTACAACCCTTTCGGCACCCCTCATGGGCCCACGATCAGGCGGTAAACCCCGGGCGGTAGCCGCTTGCTCCAGTCGACCGAGATCGCCCAACGCAGAATGGCCTCGTCGAGGGGCTTTGAACCCGAATGACGCAAAATAGCCCCAAGCGGGGACTGCCCCAAGGAGTCCACGCTTAGAATTACCTCAAAACTTTCTCCCAATGGGGAGTCCTTGCTAAAAATAGCCCAATCTTCGGCTTTTTTATCATTAAAAGGGGTTACTTTCCCGTTAATTAACGGTTTATAACTCCATTCCAGCGGATAAATCTCAAAAAAAGCCGCTCTTGGCTCTAATTTGAGGTCACGAAAACCTCTAGAGCCAAAAGTCGTCAGGGGCTCCTGCGAAGTCAGGGGTATCGATTGGGCAGCCGGGGGGACGACCTGCCTGGGCACTTGCAAGGTAGAATCCTTCCCAAGTGGCTTGGCGGGGTCGAACTGCAGAATGGGGAGCGAGGCGGCAAAAGGAGCATCCTCGGGCTGGCCGACCTCCCCTCGTCCGGCCTTGGCCGACCGCGAAGGCGCCGGCAGATAAACCGCCGAGCTATCCAGCAACACGACACTCTCCGTACGGGCGTCGCCCGGAGGGACCAGTCGGACCCCTTGGGCCAGCGGATGGGCCGCCGGTCGACCCCCTGATCCCGGGCTGAAGAAGACCAACGCGCCGATGAAGACGCTGAGCCCGCAGAGCAAGGCGGTCCGCGTCAGCGGCGGCAACCGGCCACCGGCCAGGTTCCGGAATGTGGAAAGAGCCCCCATGCTCAACGGTCGAGCGGACGTTCTGCGACGGTCAGGCGGGCCAGCGAGCCACGGCCTTCGCGGATATAGTTCAAGGTGAGGACCTCGCCGGGGCGACGACGCGAGATTTCAAGCCGCAGTTCATTCCAGTTTTCGACAGGCTTACCGTTAAGCCCCACGACGATGTCACCGACCTTCATTCCGGCCTTGGCCGCAGGAAGTTCGTCGGAGACGAGGACGAGGCGGACGCCACCCGCGCGACCTAGTGAAAGCTTCGTGGCTTCGGCTACGGAGAGGTCCTCGCCCTGCACGCCGATCAACCCGCGCACGACGCGGCCTTGGTTGGCGAGATCCAGCGCGACGGCGGTGATGAGGTTAGAGGGAATCGAATAACCGAGGCCGACGCTCAGGCCGGTCCCGGACTTGATGGCGGTATTCATACCCAGCAGGCGGCCTTCAAAATCGATCAAGGGCCCGCCGCTATTCCCTGGATTGATCGCCGCATCGGTCTGGATGAAATCCTCGAAGGCCATGCCCATGCCCAGTTTGCCGGAACGCCCCAAGGCCGAGACGATCCCCGACGTGACCGTCAGCCCGGCGTCGAGCGGGTTGCCGATGGCGAAGACGACGTCGCCCACGCGGGCCTTCTCACTGTCAGCGAACCTGGCATAAGGAAGGTTACGACCCTCGATCTTCAGCACGGCGATATCCGTGCCGGCATCCACGCCGAGGACCTTAGCGCGAAACTCACGGCGATCCTGGAGCTGGACGATGACCGTCTCGGAGATGGTGCGGTCCTGTTTGATCACGACATGTCGGTTGGTGATCACGAAGCCGTCCGGGTGGACGATGGTACCCGAACCCAGTCCGGTCGGCATGAGCGTCTCGCCCGTCTTTTCGTCCTTCAGGACCTTATCCTTGTTAATCCGACCGCCTAAGCGATTCAGGACGGACTGCGGGAT
>Ga0208599_1000381_pt1 | contig 10725 bp, 7 predicted proteins | sample LakMenEpi17Aug12_FD_150706 | JGI IMG/M metagenome (GOLD analysis project Ga0208599, IMG submission 150706) | Freshwater microbial communities from Lake Mendota, WI - 17AUG2012 deep hole epilimnion (SPAdes) | ecosystem: Environmental > Aquatic > Freshwater > Lake > Epilimnion/Euphotic zone ... | reverse complement strand
CTGATTTAACACCTGATTATATTTTAGATAAAATAGATGAATTAAAAGAAAATTTATATATTAAAGATACTGAACAAGGTATGATATATTTTCATATATTATTAAGAGTTTATTTATCACCAAAGAAAATAATTATTGAACAAAATTTTAGTAAATCAATGTTTGATTGGATAGTTTTGCAAGTATATGAATATTTTAAAGAAGCTATTGCGCAACCTAGTGAAATGGTTGGTATTATTGCAGCACAAACAATTGGAGAAATGGGAACACAAATGACATTAGACTCATTTCATGTTTCAGGAACAGCAGCAGCAGTTAAAGCTACAAGTGGTGTCCCAAGATTGAAAGAAATTTTAAGTGCAACAAAGAAAACAAAAACACCAACATTAATTATATATATGAAACCAGATGTTGCATCTGTCAAAAATCCAAAGATTGCAGAAGATGGAATTGAATATATAGATGAAAGAATTGAACAAACAAAAAGTATTGCAATGTCTATTAAGAATTCAATTGAAATTACAAATTTATCAAATATTTTAGAGTATAGTGAAATTTTCTGGGATAGTGGTAAATTAGATACAACTATTGATTCAGATAAAGGTATATTAGATATTTATAAGAAATTTGCAGCATTAGATATTAGTGCTAATAAATGTAGAAGTGATTCACCGTGGGTATTAAGAATGAAATTTAATAAAGAAAAGATGAATGCATTTGGATTAAGAATGATTGATATTTATACAAAATTAAATAAAGCATATAATCGATATATAGATTGTGTATATAGTGATGATAATGCAGATGAATGTATATTTAGAATTAGATTAACTGAATATGCTTTAAAAGATATTGAAAATAAAGATGAAGTTGCAGCACTAAAAGCAATGGAACATAATATTGTTTATCAAGTATTATTAAAAGGAGTTAAGGGAATTAATAAAGTATCCTTAAATAAAAAGAAATATGATATTTATAATCCAGAGGAGGAAACATTTGATAAAGTTGTTGAATGGGTATTAGATACTGATGGAACAAATTTAATTGAAATTTTATCAAATCCAAATATTGATTCAACTAGAACAATATCAAATGATATTAGAGAGATATATACAGTTTTAGGAGTAGAAGCAGCAAGAAATGCTTTATATCATGAATTAGTTAATGTAACAGGTGAAGGTTCAATGAATTACAGACATTTATCATTATTAATAGATACAATGACATTTAGAGGTAATTTAATGTCAATTGATCGTCATGGAATTAATAGAAATGCAAGTAGTGCATTAAGTAAATCATCTTTTGAAGAAAGTGTCGATATGTTAATTAATGCAAGTATATTTTCAGAATATGATAATACGAGTGGTGTTTCTCCTCAAGTTATGTTAGGTAAAGTGCCAAATTGTGGATCAGGAAACTTTGATATTATTTTAGATGAAGAACATTTAATGGAATTAATTAAGAATGTTAAACAAACAAAAGAAAATAAATATAATTTAGATGATGTAGTTGAAGATGATGATGAAGATATTGATTGTTTAGAAGAAAATATTGCATTTAATATTACTATTAATAATAAAGATGAATGTTATAATGTAAAAGAACCAGAAATAAAAATTATTTAAAAATACCAAAAAATAAATTTTGATATATATATATATTTATTTTTTAATATTTGAACAAGTCCCTGATATTATCAGTAATAAATGTTTTAGTTATACCATTTTCAGATTTTAATGTTACATGATAATCACTATTATGATGTTTCACGATATGAAATGATATAGCTTCTTCACTATTGAACATATTCATAATATCTTCTTTTGAACTTTTATAAACCATTTGAAAGATTTTAATACTAATATTTTAAAATTATTATATCATTTTTTAATATTAGTACTATAAAAATAAAACTTATTTTTTAGTTAAACAGAAACATTTTGATTTAATTTCATTATTAATTTCATTATTAATTTTAATAGCACCAGCTGCGCAAGCTACAATTGTATCAATAATATCTAAAATTATATCACTATTTATGAGACTAGTAATAGAAATAATAATATTTTGATTATTACTTTTTGTAAAAACATTATCATTATTATCAATAAATTCTTTTAATATATTAATAACTAATTCTTTTTTTTCATTACCTTTTAAATGTTTAAGTAATTCAATTTCTTCCATAATAAACGTAATCAATTGAATTGAATTAATTGAATTTAAGTCTATATTATGATTAATTAATTTTACTTCAATATTATTTTTATTCATATTTATATAAATATAAATATTATTTTTGAGCATTAATATGTTCAGTTATTAAATATTTAATAACTAATGGAATATCAGCCAGTTTAATATAAATAGATTTATCACTAACGGGAATAATAGTTTTATCAACAATTAAACTATAAATAGTTTTATAATCATCATCGGATTTATATAAAATAATTAAAGGTCTATTTTCATAATTCATAGTAGGTGCTTTATAAAAAGTTGATGATAATAATAGATCTTCAATATCTCCTCTAATAACAGGAATATCTTTATTATTAGCTCCATATTTACTGCGATGAATTGTAATAATATTAATATTTAATATTTTTGACATTGCTAAAATATGATAATCATTTGGATATACTTGTTCTTTAATATTACTAATAATATTTGTAAATAATAATTTACGGTCATTATTAGTAATTGTGTTATAATATTGTTCCCAAAATAAATTAAAATTAGTATATTTTTTACCAATAACATCTGATAGTAGTTTATAAAAATAAGGATCATCAAATAATGATTTTAATAATAATTTAATAGATTTGTAATCTTTTGCAGTGAAAATTATTTGAATATCATTAAATGCAGAAGTTTCTAAATCAGAATAAGTTGTTTTAATATTTAAATATTTAGCTAACCATAAATAAAAATCTTTAATAAAATTTTTATCATAATTATTATTTTTAATATAAATCATATTACTCCAAGTTGATTTTTTATGCATTGTCCATTTACTATTTAATTTTTCTTGTGAACCATTAAATATAGCAGGTAATTGAATATTTTCATCTTCAATTGCTAAATTATAAATATAATCTTTTGTTTGAAAAGTAGTGAATGTATTATTAGGTGTTGATTGATGATAAATTAATAATTTAGATGGAATATGATTTTGAATTGCTATTTGAGAAAATATAAATTGATTATTTTCTTCTTTTATTAATGGATTTAAAAAATCATATTTATAATAAACGATAAAATCATTTAAAAATCTTTTAATATGTTTTTTAGATATAAATGGTATTTCTTCTAATATTACACGTAATTTAGCTTTTTCTGGATTTTTACTTAAATTTAATTCTTTAAATAATTGTTTAATTCGTTCATTTATATTTAAAGAAACTAAATAATTAAATGTTTTATCAGATAGATGTAATATTTTATTATAAATCATATGTTGCAATTGATACCATTTTTTATTATTATTATTATTAACAAATTGATATTTATATAAATCATCAATAATTTGTGAATGAATAATATCATTAGTTAGTGGTATTTTTTGAACAATTAGATTATAATAATATTCAAAAAAAGTAGTTGTAATTAATTTACCAAAATCATATTTAATATTTAATAAATTACATTTATCAATAAATAAATTATAATCTCTAATTAAAACATTAAAATTAATATTATTATTAATAATATCATCATAAAATAATATTTCAATAATATCTAAATCAATTATCAATCTTGGTAAAAAACTAATACTTATTTTATCAATAATTATAAAAAACCCAGATTTAGTAATAAAATGAGTTATTGATAAATCACTATTTATAACAATTGTTGTAATTATAAATTTTTCTTTCATTCCAAGATTATTAAATTTACTCCATGTATGTAATGAATAAATATTATTATAAATAGTATAATTTGCATTATATGATTGTTTTAATGCACTACATTCACTAAATAATTTTTTGATATGTTTATATTCATTTAATGATATTAATTTTTCACCATCAACACCTTTTAATTTTAATTCAATTGGTTCATAATAATATTTATCTTTAAATAACATTTTAGAAAGCATTAATATTTGTCCATTAAGTTCCATAGAACCAATTAAATCTTCAAAACTGGTATAATAAGGACATATAATTGATGTTGTATCACCTTGTTTTTCCCATATAACTAAAAGAACATTATAAAGAGAACTAATTAATGAATAAAGATAATAAGGAGATTTGCTAGTTGGATAATCATTAGAACGAATATAATTTAAGAATTTTTTATAACTTTTAAAGATACCTAAAAGTCTAGATAATTTATAATTAACTTTATCTAAATTATTAATTTTTGAATTTAAATGAAATTTTTCTAAATGATTTTCTAATTCACTTATTAATAATTTATTATTTTCAGGTATTATAGGTAAATTATCCATAAAAGCTTTGCAAACATTACCATTTTCTAAACTCATAAATTTTATCAAATCTAATTTTTTTGAAATATCACTAATAAAATGTTCTTTTGATTTAAAATTTAATCCATAAGCAATAGCACTAATAATACTATCATTATGAATATTTTTAAGTTTTTTTGTTGTTTTATGTAAAATACCTTTGCGAACAAAACATTTATCTGTTTTATTTAACATCTTTGAACATAAAGAAAATTTAACATTTGGAAATAATAATTCATGTAAAGATTGAGGGATTGCACCATATCTACCAACAGCAATTGGAGCTGTATTAACAAGATAATTTTCATCTTTATTAATTATAACTTCTTCTGGTTTATTATCATTATAAAATTTACATTTATTTAATTCTTCGTCCTTTGGTTCCTTTTTAAAACAACACGGAACACATAAATTATTTTCATCTGGTTTAATTAATTTAACATATCTTTTCTTTTTAGGATCATTTTCAAAAAATAATTCCATAGGTTCTTCACCTTCTATTGGACATTTTTCATTCGGATATTTATCGGCATTTAGAGGTATTTTTGATTGAGGACACCATAAACGAGGACAAGTATAAACATTTTTAATTTCTTCTTTACTACCATAAGTTATATCATTATCAAAATGATAATTACCATCTTTTATTAATGATTTTTTATAATCTTCAGTAAATACAATAGGTTGATTAATTGCTTGACATTTACTTCTAGCATAATTATTTAAAAATAAATCTTTATCAGCTTTTTGTAATAAATTAATAAAATAACTATGTTTTTCTTTACCTAATGCTCCACCACTAATTTCTTTATCAGAACTTGTATCAAATAATAATTTACCTAAATTTTCTTCATCACTTCTAATTTCTGGAGAAGATGAAAATTTAGGTAAATTATTATTTATAATGATTGGTTTTTTATTTGCTTTTTGTTTACCTTTTTCAATAGAAGATGATACAATTTTAGATAACCAATAAATAATATTTTCTAATTCTTTTTTATTTGGAATATTTATAATATTTATATAAAATCCATTTTTATATAATTCAATAATTACAATTGTATTTATTTTATTCATTGTTTCTTGTTGTTTTATATTTTGCTGTTCCATTTCAAATATTAATTCTTGTTCATCTTTTAATAATTGTTTAGCTTCTGTTAAACTAAAATTATTTAATATAACCAATTGATTTATTATATCATCTTCTTCAATACCTAAATATAAACAATTTTTAACATAAATATGTGCATCAAATCCTTGTTTATTATAATTTGATGAACGTTTATAAATTAAATTTATTGTATCTTTATTTGATTTAAGGATATCAAATATATCAATATACTCACTAATTTTTTTTTTAAGATTTTGCATAGATACATTTTCTATTTCGATTGTAAAATTTGCTTTTATACTTATTTCATCAAAATTTAATTTATGATTTAAATGACCATTACAATATTCAACAATATTTTTAATATTATCATCAATTTCTTTCCAATTTATATTTTTACGTAAATTAATTGTATAACTTAAACTTATGCGCATATCATCTTTAATAGTTAATTTGGCAAATGTTCCATTATTTAAGATTGAATAACAATTAATGCAATTACTACTTGTAAATTTTTTGATATCAGTCCAATTAATAAATTTTTCTTGAGATAAATTATTAGTTTTATGTAATTTATATATAATTTTATATGTATCACTAATCCATTGAATAAATTCAATAAGCGGTGTTGTATTTAATTTTTCAAAAATATCAACTAATTCATATTTTTTTGTTAATTTACTTTCTAATTCATATCTATGAATATTTAATGTTGTATCAATAATAGGTTTTGTATCAATTTCTTCTAAATTTTTTAAAATTTCATCTTTTTTATTTAATTGTGCTAATGATTGAAATTTCTTATCAATAAAATAATATTGATTATTTTTTAATTCTGGAAAATCTTTTTCAAAAATTATATTAACACTACTATAATTAAATAATCCATAATTATAATTTATAATTATTGGATCATTTAATTGTTTACTATTTAAATTTTTAGCTTCAATTGGATTAACTGCATATCCATCCCAAGATATTGATTTAAAATTGAATAATATTGATTTATTATTTTTCCATATGTAAAATCTACTATTATTATTAATAGTTTTAGCAATTTTAGAACAAGCATCATCTAAATTATCATCCTCGTATAAATAAATTTCATATGTTTTAAATTTTTTATTATTAATCCAATTATTTACAATAATTTTTTTATATAAATTCATATCTAATAATAAGTTTTAATATTTTTTTTTCATATAATTTAATAGATTGATTATTTTTAATTAAAATGACTTTAGAAGATAAAGAGCTTAATTATGCAAAAATTAGAGATGCTATGGATTTAGCAAATGAAAAATTAAGAGAAAAAGATGAAAAAGATAAAAAAACAACAATAAAAGAACAAGAACAATCACAAGAAAAATTAGATAAAGAAAAAAAAAACAAAATATTTAAATGGATTGCATATGGTTCTGTTATATTAATTACAGTTGTCATACTTATAATTATATTTTATATAATTTTTAGTTATACTACATCATCATCTACTGTTCAAAATATTAAACCAATGCCAATCCAACAACCAATGCCAATCCAACAACCAATGCCAATGCAAATGCCAATCCAACAACCAATGCCAATCCAACAACCAATGCCAATGCAAATGCCAATCCAACAACCAATGCCAATGCCAATCCAACAACCAATGCCAATGAGACAACCAATACAAATGCAAATGAGACAACCAATACAAATGAGACAACCAATGTCTATACAACAACCTAAGCCATTTCAATTATTTCCAGTTCAACAAGAAACATCTGTCCAAACACCAATACAAACACCAATACAAACACCAATACAAACACCAATACCATTAAAAAATCCAACAACAAGTTCATATGAACAATCATTTAGTTTTCCAAGTAATAATTCATCTTTTTTTAATAAATTTGATGGATTATCATCATCTCTACAACAACCTATTAAAAAAGGTGGTTGGAAAAAGAAAAAATAAAAAATTAAATATTTTTTTTAATAGAACAATATATTGGATATATATATTTATATGATATATAAAATGATATAATCATTCCAATTAATATAAATAATAAATATTTTAAAGAATAATAACCAATTACTATTAAAAATATAGCTAAAAAAATATAATATAAATCCATATTTATATTATATAACAATTAATTTATTATGTCCTACTCTAATATCAGTATTAATTACAATTGGTATACCTAATTTTTGAATATTCTTGCAAAAAGCAACATCTTCGGAACATATATCCCGTAAAATTTTACCATCATCTGTAATAATTTCTTGTAATTCAGAATTAAAATAAGGATAAGTCATTTTACGTAAAACTTCTTTAGTTATAGCAAAAAAACCAAGACCTGTATAATGAACAGGTAAATATTTAAGTTGAGTTTCAGTTTTCCAATTAGTAACATCTTCGGGTGTTAAAAATTTAAAAGTTCCATTTTTAGCAAAATAATCTGTATCCCAATCTTTAACAATTGTATAGCTTGTTAAATTACTCATACGATACATGCCGCTAACAACTGGATGTTTTTCTGTTGATTCAATTAAATCAATAATTTGCTGTGGAGTGAAAATAATATCACTATCAATTGTTATCCAAATATCAAAATCCATATTATCAAATGGTTTTTGTCCAATACCTCGCATAACATCAAGACCTAATGTTTGCATTCGAGCAAATGTAACAAAAGAACTAACACCAGTGCTAACAACTATATCATATTTCTTACTCTCCCAAAGAGAATTAATAGTAGCCGTCCATGATAATAGAAATTTAGATGAAAAATTATCTCCTGGCAGTCCAAATATAATTTTTTTTTTAACTTCTGATGGTTCTGCAATAGTCTGAATATTATCATTACCTTTAATTTCGTATGTATTTTTTTCTTCTTCTATTACTTGACTATTCATATATTTTATATAATAAGATAGAATTTTATTCTTTATATATTTTTAATTTTATAATATAATATAATGTCAATTGTTAATTATTATGATATGGAGTTAAATGAAACAAGTAATATAATAGAACAAGAAAATAAATTAAAAATAAAATTGAAACCACATCAATTAGCAGCATTAAATAAAGCATTAGAAATGGAAATATATGGAACAATAAGATATAAAATCAGTGATACCAATAAATTATTATCAATAATGAATATGTTATATTCTAATATACCATATTCATTATTAACACAATCAAATAATAATATAATTCAAATATCAACAAATGTTGGAATATTTGGAGACATGGTTGGATATGGTAAAACATTAATAGCATTAGCATTAATAGCAGTAAATAATGTTGAAAATATTCATATTAATAATACTTATTCAAAAACATTTAATAATTATAAAAATTATAGTTATTTGAATATATCATCTGTAAATAATTTAATTATCCCTTCTAATATTATTTTTAATACTACATTAGTTATAGTTCCTCGAGGTCCAGTATATATTCAATGGGAAAATATGATTAAAACACATACATCATTAAAATTATTATCAATAGAAAATTTATCTTTTATAAAAAAACATTTACCTAAATTTACTCAGAATAATAGACAAGAAATAATTGATTATTTTAATAGTTTTGATTTAGTATTAATTAAAAATACAACATTAAAATTATTATTCAAATATTATTATAATGATAATAATTTTAATATTATTAATAATTGGAAACGTGTTATAATAGATGAAGCACACGATATAATAAATCAATTAAAAGTTCATATTAATTATAATTATTTATGGATGATTTCAGGAACATATGAAGATTTATTAAAAAAAGTTTATAATTCAAATAATTCATTAATATATTCAAATACTTCTAAAGAATTAATGAATGATGAATTTATTAATTTAATGTTAGTTAAAAATAATAATACTTTTATTAAAAATAGTTTTAAAATACCAGAACCAATTGAAAAATATTATTTATGTAAATTACATAATAATATTACTATTATTAAAAATTTTATTTCTGATTCTGTTTTAGATAAAATTAATGCTAATGATATTTCAGGTGCTATAAAAGAATTAGGTGGTAAAAATGAAAATGAAAATGATATAATTGAATTAGTATCAAAAGAATTAAAAAGAGAATTATTTAATAAACAGGCAGAAAGAGATTATATTACTAATTTAGATATATTACCCGAACAAAAAATATTAAAATTAAAAAGTATAAATACTGATATTGAAAATCAAGAAGAAAAAATAAAAAATTTAACTGAAAGAATTAGTTATATATCATCAAAAACGTGTTCAATATGTATGGAATTAATGACTAATCCTATTTTAATTGAATGTACTCATATATTTTGTGGTGGATGTCTGATTAAATGGTTAAAAAATAATAATAGTTGTCCTTATTGTCGTGCTACTATTAATGGAACTGATAAATTAATTGCTATAGTAGATGAAAATAAAAATGAAAATAAAGATAATAATGAAAAAATAGAAATAATTTTAAGTAAAGAGGAAACTTTATTAAAAATAATTAATAATAAACCTAATGGTAAATTTTTAATTTTTAGTAAAAATGAAAATAGTTTTGAAAAAATAAAATTTGAATTACATAAATCAAATAAAACATTTGAATTATTAAAAGGTAATACATCACATATGATAAATATTTTAGATAAATTTAAATTAGGTGAAATTAATATCATATTATTAAATACTCAATATGCTGGAAGTGGTATCGATATAAGTTGTGCTACGGATGTTATTATATTTCATAATATGGGATTAGATAAATATCAAGCAATTGGACGAGCTCAAAGAGTTGGAAGAAAAGATGAATTATATATACATAATTTATGTTATGAACATGAGTTTTAATTATTTTTTTTATTTATAATCAATAGAGAATATAAATGAGTTGTTGTTCAGCAAATTATCCTAATAAACAATGCCCTCTTAGAATGTCTGATGGACGTGCATTTACTAATTATGAACCACGATGTAATTTTAATTCATATTTAAATGCTAAATTATCTGAAAATAATATGATAAAATCAAGTTATGAAATGAGAGTATATTTACAACATAATTATGATTCATTTATTGATAATGAACGTAAAAAAGCAATTGATAATATAACTCCTTGTGGTGAATGTGGAATTGG
>Ga0208599_1000380_pt1 | contig 10727 bp, 14 predicted proteins | sample LakMenEpi17Aug12_FD_150706 | JGI IMG/M metagenome (GOLD analysis project Ga0208599, IMG submission 150706) | Freshwater microbial communities from Lake Mendota, WI - 17AUG2012 deep hole epilimnion (SPAdes) | ecosystem: Environmental > Aquatic > Freshwater > Lake > Epilimnion/Euphotic zone ... | reverse complement strand
CCGCCATCATCGGATCCATCGGGGTCTATTGCGCCGGTCTCGATTCCTCCCGCGCCTTTGAAATGGATGGTCTGGAGCTTGTCCTTGCCAAATCCGGTAACCTAAAAGCCATGGGTCACCCCGGGAAAGTCTGGGAGCAAAACGAGCGAGACCACCTCCAAAACATGGTAGATCGCGCCGGAGTGGAATTCCGCTCTTGGGTATCCACCCGCCGCCCCGGAGCTACCGAGGAGGCCATGCAAGGCCAGTGGTTTTTCGCAAAAGAAGCAGATCCCGCCCTCACCGATGGACTCTACCGCGACCTCACCGCCCTCCTCGCCGAGATCCTCGCCGCCTGAAAATTTGACACGCACCCCAAAGCCATGAGCGAAGAAAAAGCCACGCCCGATCTCGATGAAGAAGTGACACCCGCCCCCGTCACTCCGGAACCCGCACCCGCCGAGGAACCCGAGGCGCCCGCGCCCGCCGGAACTCCTTCCGAGGAAACCCCATCCGCCGCCGCACCCGCACCGAAGCTCTCCGCCTTCGAGCGCGGCAAGCTCCGCGCCCTGGGAATGGGAGACCTCATCACCCGCCTTGAAATTTCCGAAGGGCAACTCTCCGCCGCCCATGGAAAAATCAGCATCCTCGAAGCCGAAAACGCCCGCCTCACCGCAGGGCGCGAAGCCGCCGAAGCCGCCGCCCAGGAACAAATCGCCGCCGCCGCGAAAGCGCAGGAAAGCCAAGTCTCCAAGGGTGTCCGGGAAAAACTCTCCGCCCTGGGAGTCCCCGAAGAAGCAGCCCCCTCCGCCACCCGTGGCGAGGAAACCGAAAAACAACTAGGCCGCGCCGAGTTCGAAAAACTCGATCACTCCGCTCGCGGCGAATTCATCCGCAAAGGCGGAAAAATAGTTTCTGAATAAACCACCACCAACAATCAATTTTTAAGAAAGAAAAAACATTATGGCCAACGCACAAACTCTCACCGGATTCACCGAGCTCGTTTATGAAGCCCGTGATATCGTCCTCCGCGAACCAGTAGGCTTCGCTTCCTCCGTCATCGTCAACTCCGCCGCAGATGGAGTTTCGATCAACGGAACCGTCAAATCCTTCGTCGCTGGAGAGCCCACGCTCAACACCGATCACACGCCCTCCATGACCGTCCCCGCAGGTGACGACATGACCTCCACAGTAGAGGAAATGACCATCGGCCAAGTCGCCCGCGTCAACATCCCGCTCCGTGGCGAGACCGTGCGCCAGCTCGACAACACCGTCGGCCGTCAAAACTTCGTAAACAACGTGCTCGCCCAGGCGATCCGCAAAATCACGAACGCCATCGAAGCCCACGTCGGCACGGTCGCCAAAAACGGAGCATCCCGCGCAGTCGGCACAGCAGGCACCACGCCCTTCGCATCCGCCCACGCGCTCATTCCGCAAGCAAACCAAATCCTCACGGACAATGGCGCGCCCCTGGATGGACAGCGCTCGCTCGTTCTCTCCACCGGAGCAGCAACGAACCTCAAAACCCTCAGCCACCTCTACAAGGTGAACGAAGGCGGTTCCGATGCCATTCTCCGCAACGGTGTCCTCCTCGACATCGACGGCGTGGCGATCAAACAGTCCGCCGGTGTCGCTTCCCACGTGAAAGGCGCAGGAACAGGCTACGTCGTGAACAACGGCAACATCGTCGCCGGATCCACCACGCTCTCCGTAGATGGCGGCACGGTTAACACCACCGGCATCAAAGCGGGCGACGTCATCACGATCGCCGATGAGCCGACCGCCGGGAAATTCGTGGTGAAAACCGGACTCACCGCAGTCGCCGGAGACATCGTGATCGCCGAGCCCGGCCTCACTGGTGCCATCGTAGATGGGAAAGCCGTCACAATCGGTGCCAGCTACACCGGAAACGTGATCTTCCACCGCTCCGCCATCGAGCTCGTCATGCGCCCACCAGCCATGCCAGACGGTGGCGACATCGCCGAAGACCGCATGACCGTCCTGGATCCAACGTCCGGCCTGGTCTTCGAAGTCGCTCTCTACAAGGGCTACGGCATGAACCTCATGGAAATCGTCTGCTACTACCAGGCAAAGGTCTGGAAGTCGGAGATGGTCGCCACCCTTCTCGGATAAATTCTCAGTTCGTGTTTTGTTAAGGGGAAGCCCCGGAGCCTGCAAAGCTCCGGGGCTTTTTTTTGACTTCCACCCCTCCCCATGGGAATCGGAGCAACAGGTATCAACGCATTCCGCGCCCGGATCGATGAGATCCTCCGCGAAGTCTTCCCCGTCACTCTCATCCTCCCAGACTCCCGCCACATCGCCGCGGCCGGCGTCGGTGGAAAAGCCATGTCGGATTTCATCGAAGGCGGCGAAAAAAGGAATTTCACCTTCCCCTTCCGCGCCCCCATCACTCACGGCTGGACACCCACCACAGGGGACTCGCTCGAATGGCTCCTCCCCGATGGCACCCAGCTCCGCATGGAGATCACCGAAACCTCCATCCGCCCCCACGAAGGCATCCACGCCCTCACCTGCAAATACCGCAAGCCATGAGGCAAGCCTTCAAAATTGACGCGAGCGCCCTCGCGTCAGCAAAAAGCAAACTGCAAGCAGAGATCAATCGGCATTTAGTCGGATCTCGGGCAAAACTCGCCGTGGAACTACGCGAAACAGCCGGAGAACTCGCCATGGAACTCGCCGACCGCACATTCCCCGGCCATGAAGCTATCGGCTACACCGTCCGCAGCGTTCGCGCCGATGTCGCCTCCGTCTATGCCCTGCCTGGCCGCGTGTTCGAGGTGCTTCAATCCGCAGACCCCGCCGAGGCGGGGGCATTCTGGTCCGCCATGAAACGAGGCGATCTCTCCCGCGCCCGCGAGATCGTCCGCCAATCCGGAACCTACATCGCCGGGATAGAGATCGGGTCAGCCCTCCGCCCCTCCCACCACACATCCTCCCGCGATCCGAAAACGGGAAACGTAGCCATTCCAAAGCCCCTCCAAATGGTCACGAAACAGGAGCGGGACGACTACACCCGCCTCGTCGTTCGAGAAATCGGAAAAACCGCCTCCGGCTGGATGGCTTGCGCTGATGATCTTGGAGCCAATGGAAATTTCGTCCGCTGGAAAGGAATCGCCGTCCATGGAAAAAGCGGAGGCAGCGTCAGATTCGTTTTAACCGAGACGCGCATCGCCATCATCCTCAACAACAAACGCCCCCTTGCCCGCAAACACATCTCCCCCGGACAACTAGCGCGCATCCGTAAGCAGGCAAACGAAAAACTCTTAATCCGCCTCAAAGAAAAAACCAAAATCGCCGCCTAAAAATACTCAATAATCAATCTCCAATCTCCAATTCCAATGATCCCCACCGAAACCATCACCGACGCCCTCGCCGCCGATCTCCGCGAAGCATTCCTGGCCGCCGCCCCGCTCGGCGCCTTCGAAGGCTCCCGCGCCCTCCTTTCCGTCGAGAACGGCGATCTCCCATGTCCGCGCCTCGTCTTCACCTGCGGAGACGCCCGCCGCGTTTCCGGGATGGACAACACCGCCCGCATCCCGTTCTCCATCGACTACACAACCTCCATCGACCGCACGATCCCCGAGCAACACCGCACCGCCGCCGGTCTCATTTCCGCCTGGATCATCGGGCTCAAAACCCGCCGCCGCGCCCTCCTCTCCACCCGCCTGTATCTCCACGACATCTACACGCTCCAGCCGCTCGCCGCCCGCCCCACCAACGAGCGGGAGGCCACCACCACTTTCCGCGGCGAATGCGTCGTCACTCTCGCCGAAGTCGTAATTGCTTGATTCCGATTTTTGACATCCGCCCGCTCGCATGTCCGCAACACTTGTTTCCCTACTCGGCACCGTTGGAGTTCATGGCATCGCTGCCGATGAAACCGGAATGGTCATCGAATCCTTCGACGCCACCACCAAGAAGCAATCGAACTTCCTGAAAAACCGCGTAGGCAACCGCATCGGCCGCGCCGATTACGATCACTCCATCGAGATCAGCTTCAAGGGAGCGATCACCGCCACCTCGCCCTTCGCTCAAAAGGTGTCCGCCGAGCTCACACTCACCAACACTCTCTCCGTGGCGCACCTGCCATCCGGAGCCGGAACGGGCAAAACTTACATCGATGAAATCCAGTCCACCCGCGGCCGCGAGGATTGGCAAAATGTTTCCGTCCAGGCGGAAATGCTCCCCTGCTTCCCGTAACACCGCCCCACCAGACACCATCCCCACCCCATCCCCATGTCCATCTCCCTCCGCGAAACGGGAAGCCTCGAAACGACAAACACCATGCTCGCCGCCGCCCTCGCCGCGGTGGGCATCCCGCTCCGAGCATCGAATTCCATCCGCATCGTCACTGGCGATTTCGGCGACCGCACCTGCTTTTTCTTCGAGGAAAAATCCCCCTGCGGCCTCTACGACACCTTCGAGCTCATCCGCGCCTGGGACGAGCCAGAGTGGCATGAGAAAAACCCGGAGCACCCCTTCGCCTACATCCTCGTCGCGTTCCGTAACCGCGAGAAGCTCAACGCCTACATCAACAAAGGCATCCCCACGGTGGCGGTTAAAAAAGGATCAAAAATCGCCTTCCTCCCGCTCAACGCCTCCGACCCGCTCCAGCAAAAAGTCTTCGCCCAGCTCAACCGTAAATAACACCGCCATGTCCGACGAAAAAAAAGCAGCAGCCCCAACCGTTCGCCTCACCGCCTCCTTCAAAGTCGGCGAAGAAGTCATCCACGCCCCCACCGGCGAGATCCACACCCTCATCGCCCTGGATGAAAAATCAGGCACATGCCGCCTCTCCGGTTCCGCCGCCAACAGCCCCATCACCGTCCTCGAAAAAATCACCGCGTAACCGCGCGGTTACACACATCCCCACCATCCTCCCCATGCAATCCCCAGCCAAGACCCGCGAGCAACTCCTCTTCGCCGCCTTCGTCAACCTCCCGCAGCAGATCGGAGACTACCAGCTCCGCCGCATGTCCCCGCAGAGCTTCACCCTCCTCGAAGCCATCGAGAGCCCCCTCCTAGGCCGTGGCGATACCTCAAAAACCCTCCAAGGCGTCGCCGAATACATCTGGATCCACTCCGCCGATATCGAGGACGTGATGGAAGTGGATTGCCGCGAGCAACTCCCCGAAAAGGACATCCGCCGCATCGGCTACTCCATAGATATCGAGCAAGCCTATTCCTTCATTCTCTCCCTCACCGACGCGCTCGTCCGCGTCTCCGCCGCCATCGCAGAGCCGGAGGAAACGGAGGGAAAGCCAGCGGAGGAGGAGCCAGCCCCCATTGGCTCGCCAGCCTCCTCCTCGCCACAGGATGCGCCGGAGACCCCGACAGGGAACGTCATCTCCTTTGGCACACTCCCATCGAGCGAGCCCTCCAATACCTCCACGCCGCCAACGTCGCCGCCGGAGCCAACATGCAATGGGCAAACGACCTCCCCGGAGATCCAGACACTGCCAGCCTTGCCGCAAAATTCGCAAAAATCCGAGAAAACCGAGCCAGTATGGCTCAACTAACCCCTGAAACCTGAACACTGAGAAAATGCCAAAAGTTTATGGATACCCCCTGCATTTTGGCACCGGATACCCCGGTTCTCTTCCTGAAAAGTGGCAACTCCGCGAAGCCAAAGAGGAATTCGCAGTTGGGATAGCTCCCGGAGGGCAAGAGTATTTTCTCGCCGAAAAAACCGCATATCCCAAACGAAAAGACGATTCAGGGAAAGTGTTCATGGATACCCAAACCGGAGTCATCAACTTCTAACCAATAACTTCTAACTTCTAACTTCTAACTTCTAACTCACCACCATGGACGGCTTCGAAATCCCAATCGGCGGCGACCTCGCCCCACTCCGCGAGGCCTTCGATAAAGTCATCGCCTCCATCGATCAAATGGGCGAAAAGATCGTCGCTGCCCTCGCGAAATCCAACGCCGCCATCGATGGCACGTCCACCCAGCTCGCCAAGGTCACCACAGGCACATCCGCCGCGAGCGACGCCACCACCCAGCTCGGAGCAGCCACCGCCGCCGCCATGCAGAAGATGCAAGGCGGAATCAGCACCGCCGCGAATCTCGGAACGGCCATGATGGGAGTCGAGTCCGCCCTCACCACCACCGCCAAAGCCTCCCGCATCCTCACAGGCGTCAATCTCGCCACCGCCCTCTCCGGCTGGATTTCCCGCGCCGGTAGCATCCGCGCCGCCTTCGCCAAGATCCCCGCCGCCCTCTCCGCCATCGCCCAAAACCCCGTTTTCCGCCGCATCGCCATCGGAGCCGCCGCCGCCGTCGTCTCCGTGCTCGCCATCCGCACCGCATGGCGTGCCGTATCCGCCGGAGCCGCCGCCATGGGTCGCCTGGTCGCCGCCACCTTCGCCAAGATAAAAGCCGGAGCCGCCGCCACCGCCAACGCCGTCCGCTCCATCGCCGCCATGCCCGGGAAAATGCTCGGAGCCATCCCCGGCCTCCCCATTGCCGGCCTCCTCGGCGGAGCCGGAGCCGTCGCCCTCCTCGCCACCCAGCTCAAAGGAGCCTCCGCCAACGCCGCCGTTTTCGAAGACCTCACCGTCTCCGTCGAGCATTTCACCGGTTCGGCCGAAAAAGCAAAAACCCTCCTCGCCGATCTCGCACAATTCGCCCTGGTCACTCCGTTCGAAACCATCGATGTCCAGCAAACCGCCGGAACGCTCCTCGGTGCCGGAATCAAAGAAGATGTGGCCGGCATCACGAAAGACCTCGCGGCCATGTCCCGCAACGGCCAAGAACTCGGAGAACTCGGAGACGCACTCGGAAAAGGCTTCGCCAAGGGCAAATTTCAGACAGAGGAAGTAAACAAATTCCTTGAGCGTGGAATCAACCTCAACCCCGCCCTCCAAGCCCAACTCGGCCTAACCGGGGACGAATTCACCAAGGCCGTCGAGAAAGGCCTCACCTTCTCCACCGTCACCAGCGCCATCCGCGCCATGTCGTCAGAAGGTGGCCAATTCTTCGGCCTCCTCGACCGCCGCGCCCAAACCTTCACCGGCCTAATCTCCACCCTCTCCTCCGCATGGACTGATGTCCGCCAGGCCTTCGGAAAACCCTTCAACGACGCGCTCAAACCCATCATCTCCTCCGCCATCGAAAGCGTCACCAGCTTCATGGCAAAAGCCAAAGCCCTCGGCGAAAAAGTAGGCCGCGCCATCACCATCGCGTTCGTCGCTTTCAAGGAAGGCCGTATGGGAGAGCTTTTCGGAGCATCCCTCAAATTAGGAATCGCCGTCGCCATGGATAAGCTCTTCCTCGGCCTCAAAACCGCCGTCGCCTTCCTCGCCGCCGCCCTCCCGCCCATCTTCGCCGCCCTTGGTGCAAAACTCTCCGATCCCACATTCTGGGGAGGGCTCGCCCTTTACTTTCAAGGATTCGGAAAACTAATCGCCGCCGAGATCCGCGCAGCCCTACCCATGGCGGACAACCAAAAAATCCAACAAGATATCAGTCTGGCGAAAGGGTTGCTAGGAGCCGGATCATTCATGATGCGCGATGCCGGTGGCGGGGTAAAAATTGGAGACGCCATCCAATCCGGTGTCGATGCAGGAATCGAAAACGCCGCCCGCGTCATCTCCGAAACCGGCGAATCCTCCCGCACCACCGAAGCCCGAGCAGGACTCAGTGAAATCACCACCTCCCTCAAGGCCGCCGCCGACGCCCTCCAGAAAAAAACCGCCGAATCCACCCAGCTCAACGAAGCCCAAGCCCGCGGGATCGTCTCGCCCGGTGTCGGAGAGACCGCCACCACCGCCATGAAATCCGCCATGGGAACCCTGACCACCTCCCAAGGCCGCGTCGGCGGCGGAGGATTCGGAATGACCTTCGGAACCCTCGCCAGCATCGGCAAAAAAACCAACAGCCTCCTCACCTCCATTGATAAAAAAATCGGAGTCAACACCTCCAACCCCATCCCCGTCGTCGCATGAGTGCCGAGCTAGTCGCAAAACGTAACGTGGTGAAAACCATCACCAGCGAGTGGAAATACTCCATCGGAGCATCCGATCAAAAAGCCACCGCCTCCGGATCCTACAAAGACGATTTCCAAGGTTGGGCAGATCGATGCCCCCTCCTTGGCTCAGCACATCCCGATATCCCAAGCATGATCCTGATCAACATCGACGCCTCCCGCGAAGACGGAGACGTGATAAAAATCGATCTAAAATATGAGTCCTCCAAACTTGAAATACCAGGACGTCCAGGCAGTAGCGAAACGATCAAACGCTACGCGGTCGAGCTATCGAACGGAGAGGAACACATCCTCACCCATCCCCGCTACGAAGACCTCGATGAAATCGAACTAAAGGCTCTTTTCAACATCTCCAACGGCACGGAAACGGGAGAAAACGGCAACTACGCCGACGAGATCACATCGGATCTGGGCATCGAATGCCTGGCGAAAATCCGAAAAGGCGTCGTCGCCCGCAAAAACGCAGGCGTGATCTGGGTGGAAAAATTCATGACCGAAGATCTCGAGGATATCAATTTCCCAAACTTCAACAAAACGGAATTACCACCCGGCGGGGTAGGTGGAGCAGCGAAAAACTGGCTCTACCTGGGGACAGGAGCCGTCGAAGAAGCAGCCGGCGAAATCTACGCCATCGAAAAACGTTGGGAATATTCCCCCGATGGATGGGATGAAGACCTCTACCCAGCCGCCGATTAACCATGCCCTCCAACCGCAAAATCACCCTGCCAAAAAAAGCAACCGGAGCCGCCCCCGGCCTGGTCTCCCCCGCGCAGTGGAATCGCGTGGTCGAAGCTCTCGCCGCCCTCCTAGCCCAGACCCTCGAAAACTCCCCTCAATCCGGCGCGGATATCGGGATCCGGAAAAGCGCCGGTGGATGGGTGCCCTACCTAAAACGCCGCGGAGGGAGAAGCAGCGCCTCCACCGATGGCCCCTTCTGCAAGGTTTACAAAGACTATGAAGAAGAAGAATGGAAACTCATCGGCGGGACAGTAACAGCAGGCGGTGGAACTGAAACCATCGCGGACATCACCATCGGCGAATTCGGGGACGAAACAGCCCCCCCTGCCGATGGCACCTTTTACTGGCTCGCCTGCGTCGTGGATGCCAACGAGGAAGACGACGTTCTCCTCCCAGGAGGCACGCTCACCGCCGTGACCGTCGATTCGGGAGAAACACTTCCCGACAACATCATCCCGGAAGTCGGAGCGATCGAAGGCACGATCCACATCGCCCTCGGCGAATGGATGAACGGAAAATTCATCCCCGCCGGATGCGGCAATCTTCAAATCTCCCACTGCCCCGGATCGCTCACCTACATGCGCGGTATTTACTACCCATTCTTCTTCTGAAATGATCGAGACTCTCACAGACTGGAACACGCGGCTGGGCTATTGCAGCTGCTGCCCGATGCCGGAGTGTCCACAACCGCTTTTGTCGTGTGAAGCAAAGTATGGATCAATAGACAGAAACGATCTTTTAGACGAAATCACTTACGATGTTAGCGGCGACTATTACGACGGAGATCCCCACGAATACCGATCTTTTCGTCCGGCATATACGGGTGGTGTCTCGCTGGATGAGATCACTACCATTTACCTAAAAAACACTTGGATATACGAAGAACTCCTTAATCAAGATCCGCATGATTTGATCGTGGATTGCGCGGGAATTGTTAAAACTTACACCCAATATTTCGGGAATGGAGTCGGGCTGTCAGTCCGCCAAACTTTAACTCTTTCAGAGCCTATTACGAAAGAGGAATTGGAGGATAAGGCCCTGGCAAAAATGGACGCCGAAGAGTGGACAACACTGTCTTGCAGTGCGGTAAAAGTGAGTAATTGGCCCGTTTACCCCCCTGACTGGGAAGCATGTGAGCCCTACGAAAGGGGGATCACGACGTTCGGGGCCAACGCCGGTTTCAGGAAAATCCGCTTCCGCTTTCGCATCCCCCACACGCACACCGGATCGAAATATTACATTAGCTATGACATCGCCGAGTTCCCCGAAGAGGGCGATCCTTCGTTTTTTTCGGAGGACAACGTGATCGAATGGACAGGCCCGGGAACAGGAGCCAGCTCAGATCCCTCATGGCTCACAGATTGGTTTGAGACCGACCCTCCCGAAGTCCCCGGCGAGCGCCGCATCGTCAACATCCGATACACCTGCTATGCGGGGACAAAGTTCGGCAGCAAACCGCAAGTCATGGGCGAAGCATTAGAAATCCCACCCCCATGAGCCAGCCGCCAAAACCCCTCCCTCGCGTTTCCGCGAAGCACTACGCTCCCCAGCCCGCGCCCGCTCCCCAGCCCGCGCCCGCCGCCAAAGTCCGCTTCCGACTCAAAGGCTCAACCGACGGCCCGATCTACCAAGGACAAACGCAGATCGTCCCGTGTGCCGGTTGCGGGACACGGCGCCCGCTTTGACATCGCTCTCGGGGAATGCTCCTCTACTTCGACCTCGACAGAGGCCGGCTCGTTACCTCCCCAGGCAGCGGCGACAGCCTCGCGGCCTTAGATTTCAAGCGCGGCGACACCCTCCCGGTCATCCTTCGATTCATCCGCGGCCTAACCGTCGTAGAACTCGCCTCCGGAGCCACCGGGAGCATCGGACTAAAAGCCGTCGGAAATTTCGATGGTTCTTTCCTGGCCGCCGATATCGGATGGACGAAAACAGGCACAGGCACCGCCACCACCTACACCTTCGTCCTCGATCTCAACACGGTCGCCCTGAACAC
>Ga0208599_1000379_pt1 | contig 10732 bp, 12 predicted proteins | sample LakMenEpi17Aug12_FD_150706 | JGI IMG/M metagenome (GOLD analysis project Ga0208599, IMG submission 150706) | Freshwater microbial communities from Lake Mendota, WI - 17AUG2012 deep hole epilimnion (SPAdes) | ecosystem: Environmental > Aquatic > Freshwater > Lake > Epilimnion/Euphotic zone ... | reverse complement strand
GTATTACTTATACTACTATCAGTTTTAAAGACATCAAAAATAGGATTACTTGCTGATGTAGATGAAGTAGATGAAGTAGTTCCATTCATTATTTATTTTAGCTATCTATTATTAATAAATAAATTTTCTATTAATAATACTTAAATGATAATTACCATTAAAATGATTATTAGGTATTAAAAATTTATATATTTTTTTATTATTTTTTTTCTGCAATGATAAATAACTTAATAATTTAGTAAAATTTGACATTGAATGATTTTTATTATTTTTATGTTTTATTAAAAATAATTCATAAATAATACTTATAAAATAATCAATGGCTATTTCATTATTTTTATTCATTATTATATCAAATAAACAAAAATTTGATATAAAATTTTTATAAAAAATATTTTTAGTTAGTTTCAAAGCATTTCTATTATCTAATTCATTAATTAAATTTTCATGAAATTTTAGTGGAATTAACCATTGATCTTTATATATAATTCTTTTAAAATTATCGCGATTAAAATTAAAAGCATATAATTCAGCTATATCAAATATTTTATCATTATTATTATAATAAGTATTTGTAATAATTTGAATACAAGTTTTGATATTATAATTGGATTGAATTGCAATATTTGTTGAATGTGTTAAATTAATATCTGGATTATAATTTAATAATATATTATGTATTTCAATATTATTTAGAGGAGGTAATTCATATAAAATACATTGTTTTTTAATTTCACCTAATTTAATATTATTAGAAACAATACAAATAATTGGAATATGTTTATGAACAGTTGTTAAAAAATTTAATAAATGAATATTCATAGTGCTATCAAATGATAGTAAAGTTTCAAATTCATCAATAATAATAATTTTATTTTGAGTATTATTTGTTAATTGTTGTATTAAAGATGAAACAAAAGATTTAAATAATAAATCGGTTAATTGTTTAGATGAACAACAATTATAACTATTAATATTTATAATAAATAAATTTAGCTCAGAACATAATTTATTTATTCTGTAAGATTTACCAATACCTGAATTACCAGTTATAAATAAGCACGAATTATATGATAATTTATATCTGGGTGTTAAAATCCATTCTTTAATAAAATCCATTTAATTAATTAAGAAAGTAATATAACTTTTATAACAAGTATTAAAAAATATGATAATAATGCAATAATTGGATATATAATATCTAATGTTAGTAGTGATTTTGAATTATATGTTTTAATATTACCATATATATCAAACATAATCGACGGTTTAATAATAAATATTAATAATATTATTAAAATATATAATAATATTGTTAATAATAACATTGGATATACTCTATAAATTAAATATAATTTATATTATAGATGTTAGACAAAATTTTAATAATAATATTGATAATATTGATATTTTATTATATAATTAATATTAATATTGAAACATTTGCAACAAAACAATACACCAATACAAATGAATATTCTTGGGAAAGAAATAATATTAAATCTTCATTACCTTATGATATTATATTAAAAAATAATAAAAACTCTTATTATGATTATGGAAATGATGAATTAGATAATAAATTTAATAAAATTTTTAATATAAATAATGATAAAATTATAAAAACGATTGAAGGGATGGAATGGAGTAAATGGATTTTAGCATCTACAAGTAAAAATAAATATATATTAAATAATTATTTTAATAAATTTTTGATTTATTTTAATATGATAATAATGAGTGAATATTTTAATTTGCCAAATGATAATAATAAATATATTATAAAAGATCAAGTTTTAAGACGTTATAAATCAACAAATGATGATAATACATTATTATTAGATATTGAATTATTAATTTACAGAAAAAATAAACCATTAGCGAGACATTTAAAATTATTAGTAATAACAAATGGTATTTATAATAATGTTATAATGGCAAAAGTTATTGGAGTTATAAATGAATGTAATTTAGCAAAAGAATATGAAACATTAGAAGATAATAATTATCAAAAATTTGAACCAGAATTTAAATATAAATATGATATGAATAGTTTTATATATGATACAAATGAAAAATTAGTGCATTCATCGATTGAATATAATTTATATAATAAATTACTTAAAGAATTATAATATATATAAATATTATTATGAATTATTTTGAATATACAGTTGAAGTTGAAGTAACTGATGATATTGAAAAAAAAACAAAACAATTATTTGATATGATTAAAGACGGACGAAATCCATTTTATTTACAAAAATTTACTGATAATAAAATTGATGAAGATGAAAATAAAACAAAAACAATTAGAACATTTATTTTAACATCTTCATCAAATATTAATCATATTATATTACATTATTTCAGTGGAAATTGTGCTAAATTTCATTGTTTTTATAAAACACACGTAATGATGTTTTAAATAATTTGAATTATTTTTTCTTTGTATTGAATTTAATCCATTCAGTATTAATAGTTTCTAATTCTCTAATAATTTCATAAGTATTATCAATTAAAAATTGTTTAAATTTTTCTGGATCTGTCTGATCATCAAGAGTTAATCTAACAATCATTAATTGTTTTAGGGGATGGGGACATATATATCCAACATATGAACAATTAACTCCTTTATGTTTATTAGATTGTCTAATATATTTATTATGAATTAATGATTGTATAACATTACCTAATGTATCATCTTCATTTTCAATATGAAAATTAACTGAAAATGGATTATTTGGAATAGGTTCAATCATAATTTCATTTGCTTCAATATTTGTAATTAATAATTTTAATTTATTGATAAGAATAATAATAGCTGTTGAAAATAAATATAAATATGATAATTTATTTACTGATTCAATTTCAAATTTTAATAAAGTTGGATCACCATAAACATTTTTAACATAAGAACGATGTTTATCAAGAATATTATCTTTTTTATCTGCCTCTTTTTTATCTTCAATAAAATAAAAGTTTGATAATGATACTGGTGAAAATGATGCATTCGTTTTAGCAGTTCTTTTAATAGCTCTTGCAATTAGATGTAATTCTTCACCAGCTCTTAATCGCGTAATTAAAATATTAGTTTTAGTAATTGGATTTGGAGGAAATAATATTTTTAATTCATTAATAGTTAAATTTGTATCTTTATAACTTCCCGTAAAATTAGCGGTTGTAATATTAATAGTAGAAGAAGTATCATTTTTAACATTTAATTCAAATTTATAATCATCATCTTTATAATTATTTGTAATATCTTCTGAAACATTTATTGGTATTAATCCAATTCTATGTTTCATAAATTCATTATGAAGTGGTCCTGTATTAGTCATAATATCAATAGATGGTTCATCCTCTCCATAAAATCCAACAACTGGTATTTCAGTTAAAATAATACGTCTAATACTATTAGCAATTGATAAATCAATATTATTTATATCAAAAGAATGTTTTTCAGATTTTGATTCATAATTATAATTCTTAAACATTATATTACTTATTTAAAATAAATGATATTAATTTTATGTCAATTTTTATTATATTAATTTATAATTAATTTAATAAATGATATTATTTTATAGTGATACATGCCAACATTGTTCTGTTTTATTAGATACTATTAAAAGACACGATACAAAAAAAACAATAAAATTAGTTGTAATAGACGCAATTATTAATAAAGTTAGTCATAAAATTAAAGCTGTTCCTGCCTTAATGTTTATGCCATCAAAAGAAATTATATATGGTAAAGCAGTTTTTGATTATTTATTATTACCAAATAGAGGTTATTTATTTACCACTAATAATACTAGAGATAAACAAGAAACATCATCAATAACAGCTCCAATCCCTTTAAATATTCAAGAAAGACCAGATGAACCAATAGCTTTTACATTAGGTGCTATATCATCTGATAATTTCAGTGATATAACTGATGATAACATAAATTCAATGAATATAAATGAAGATAAATTATATAAATGGGGTTTAGTTAATGAAACATCTGATGCTAATGCTAATGCTAATGCTAATGCTAATGCTAATGCTAATGCTAATGCTAATACTAATGTTAATGCTAATGTTAATACTAATGCTAATGCTAATGTTAATACTAATGGTAATGATAATGAGAATTCTAATGATAGAATTTCTAAAAAATTACCATCTATTGATGAATTACAAAAACAAAGAGAAAATATATTTAAGGATATTTAATTAAATTAAAACATATAATGAATACGCTAACTTCAACATATATTTTTAATCAGTATTATATTGATCTTTTAAAAAAAATTAAAAATATAGCTAAAAAACATAGAACAAAGAGTGAAACAGCTAAACGAATATTAAAGACAATAAAAGAAAATTATCAAACATATGACAAAACATCGGAAGAATATATTGATTTTTTCAAGGAAAAATGTAATAAAGATTTTTGGACTTCTTATATTGCTTTAGATAAAGAGACTTGTGATGAGTGGTTTAAAGATGAGACTAATTTATCAGTAGAAGTATATAAAAATATTACAATTAAAGATATAACAAAATTATTAAGAAATAATTTTATATCACATCATTATTTAAGTGTTTTATATATATATACAAATGAATTGAGTGAAGAGCAAATAACTATAATTTTAACAAATCTTCAATCAGTTTCACCAGAAGAAGAAACAGAACTTAATATTGAAAATGAAGATATTAAGAAAGTATTAATGCGTCTAAACGCACTAAAGGTTGAAAATATTAAATCAAATCCATCTATTGGTGGAATGGATAGTTTAAAAGATACAACAATTGGAAAAATTGCAAAAGAAATAATTGATGATGTTGATCTAACTAAGATCAGAGAATCAATTACAACAGATGGTGATATATTTAAAGCGATTGCTAATCCGGATAGTGGTTTTAGTGAATTATTTACAAATGTAAGTCAAAAGATGTCAAATAAAATATCAAGTGGTGAATTATCACAGGAAGCAATAATGAAGGATGCGATGAAATTTGCATCAATTCTACCTGGTTTATTTGGTGGTAATGCGGATGATAATTCAAATAATTCTGGTGGTGCTGGAGGTTTTGATATGTCAACAATGATGAATATGATGAATATGATGAAAAATATGAATGGTGGTGGTAGTGGTGGTAAAAATAAAACAGGTGTTAATAATCAGGCATTAAGAAATTTAATGAAAAAACAACAGCTTAAAAAAAAGCTAAATAATTAATTTAATTTATTTTTCTTTTCAACTTATTTTATAGATAATGATGATAAATTTTTTACCATTGATTAATATGACTTTTAAGGATAAATTATTAGCAATTGTTAATTTAATAATTTTTCTAAGTTTAATATTTTCATTAATTTTTAAAAATATAATTTTTATATTATTGGGAATAATAATAATAATATTTATATTTTATATTTATTTATTTCATGAAAAAGTTAAAATTGATACAAATGAAACATTAATTAGCCGTAATTTAGCAATGTATGATAATAAAATATGTGTCAAACCATCAATAGATAATCCATTTATGAACCCGACAATAATAGATTATACAAATAGTAATAATAATATTAAAGCGTGTCCTTTTAACAAAGAAGAAATAACTGATAATATAAATACATATTTTAAGAAAAATGTTTATAAAGATATAAATGATATTTATGAACGTAATTTTTCTGAAAGACAATTTTATACAGTACCATCAACAACTATACCAAATGATAGACAATCATATGAAAAATGGTTATATTTTAAAGGAAAAACTTGTAAAGAAAATAATGGTATTCAATGTTATAATAATATAATATAAGTTTATAATTAGATATAATGGCAACATATTTTGATAAACAAAATTCGATGTGTTCTGATTCATGTTGGGAAGAATCAAAAAAATATGGTAATCAAAAGATAAATGATTATCAAACTTATTCAACACAACTTGTTGATTGTGTTGATCCAAATGTTAGATTACCTGAATTTATGTATGATCATGTTAATTTAAGGGGTCGTCCAGGATATGGATTATCTGATGCATGTTTAATTGATAATTATAGTAGTTTAATAAATAATAAAGATAGTTTAACAAGAGATAGATGTAAATTACAATTATTCAGACGTTTATTTGATGCTTGTCCAACAATGAAAGGATCATTGGGAGATATAAATTCAGAATTAGATATATTATCAGGTTCTGATTCTAGTTTTTATGGAAGTGGAGGTGAAAATAAATCATTTTCATGTAAAAAAACAATAATGGAAAGACAAATAAATCAACCAGTGCCATTAGTTGATTGTTTAAAAGATATTCAAAATCCTGAACATATAGTTCCCATATGGACAAATGGCGGTGAAGATACAAGATCTTATATAAATAGATTAAATTTTAATAAAACTAATTAATATTATAATATTATATTAGAATAAGTAATGAGTTTTAATAGAACTAAATATGACAATTGTTCTTATAAAGTTGATTTAAAATCAAGTGTTGATACATTAGGATATATATTATCTCCTCATAGATATGAAAATGGAAATAAATGTATGCATCAATTAGGATTAGTAGGCGGGACAGCTGTTTCACATATTAAAGGTAATATGGTAGATTTAGAAAGTGAATTACGAGGACAAACACGAATAATATCAAAATGTCCAGATAATTTATATATACCAAGTAATAATGGAATAATAACAAATGATAAAACTGAGCCAATTGATCAACAAATGAAGCATTTACCATCTTGTCAATCAATAATGTATCGTTCTGTGCCACTGCCGCCACCATTAAAAATAAATAATTGTTAATAATAGAAATAATGAATATTCCAAATGATACAAGATTAAAATATGATTCAGGAAGTTATCAAGAAGAATTAACACGTTCTATTTTTCCAGGTATATATCAATTAAATTCACCATATAATGATTGTAATGATTGTGGTGTAATAATACCAGATGATCCATTTATGAGATATCAAAGTTATGGTCAAAATACTTGTTCAATGAAAAAAGCAATAGATGATTCAACAGAATTATCTGGATTAAATTATAAAAATTCTAAATGTAATAAAGATTCATATATGCCAAATAGTTATGTTTCAACTGGATGTAAAACAAAATATAATGGAGATGTTAGAAAATGTGCTATTCCGACTGAATCTTGTCGTTTATCAAATCCTCCTTGTACTTTAAAAGAAACTGGAATTAATCGTTATGATCCATTATTTTGGAACCCACAAGATACAGCACTTGAACAATTTGATAGAATAGGTATTAATTATAGAATGGTTGCAAAAGATAATCATGTTCCATTAGTAGAAATACCACAAGAACAAAATATATTTTATCCATTAAGAAATAAAGATGTTGTAGATAGCGGAGATTTAAATCAATGGCAGGATTTAAATAAAAATAATAAGAATTATTCACCTGGTTATCCATTTGGAGAACCAACATATTTATTATCTTGTAAACAATCTGTTAATAGTTATTAAAGAAACGAAATAATTCAACAGACATTTCTTCATTATTTTTTAGAATAATATTATTATATATATATTTATAAATAATATTATCAATTCTTTTATAGTGATTAAAATTTAATAATGTATTATTAAATTTATTATTTCTATTTTGTCTGATATCAATATCTAATTGTGTATAATTATAACTTATTGGATTTGCTTTAATAATAATATTATATTTATATTTAAAAATATCAAATTTAATAAAATAATTATATTTATCTTTTAATAAATATTTAAAATTTTTTTTATCATTTAATTCTAATAATAAACTTTTGTTATTATTATAAAATTTGATATTATATGTATTAAAAAAATAATTTGTATTATCATTATTATAAAAACCTTCATTTAAAATTGAATTTAAATTTAAAATCTTACCAGCAATAGTTGGATAATGATTATTTATATGTAAAGTAAAACAAGATAAATTAGATAAATATGATATTAGAATAAAAAATAAATAAATATATTTCATTATTTAATATTATTATTAAATATCTTTAAATAATAATAGAAATGTCGAATAAAGACAATGATGATATAATTTACTTAGATGAAGAAATACCAGAAATAGATTATTTTGAAGTAGTTAGTATTGATGAAATAATTAAAAATAATCCAAATTTTATTGCTTTTTCAAAAGAAGAGATTTATAATGAATTATTTAATTTTGTTAAAACAAAATCTAAAACAGAGTGTTTTTTAAAATTATTTTATGAAGTTGTTAATAAAAAAACAAATGTTGATAATTTTATAGTTATTGCTGATGCAAATAGAGGAGATTTTGAAGATTTAAATATTGAAGAATTTATATCAGATCTTAAAAAATATGATAAAATTAATGATACTAATCTTGCTTTAGCATCTAAAAATAAATTATGGTTTCCGTTAAATTATGATGCTAATAATGATAAAATTCGATTTAAGGCACAACAAAAAACAGTAATTGAATTATCTCCTGATAATAATTATATTGTATTTAAGGACGATGAAACAAATATACCGATAATAGGAGTATATTTTTACAGTCCTATAACAATATTGGATGATTATTTGAATGATAAAATAATGTCACATTTATATAAACCATTAAAATTAGATATTAAAAATGCAACGTCAAAAGAAGAAAATTTTGAGAATTTAATTAAATCATATAAAATACAAATACCAGTTGAAAAAATAGATATAGATAATTATAATTATACAAGTATAAATAATTTATTACAAAAATATAATTATAATTTAGATAATATTTCACAAGATGATTTTAAGATAATTAAAAATCATTTGATAAAATTAAATAAAAATGAAAATATTGAAAAAATAACTTATAATTCAATTCAAATAAAGTCAATTGAATTAATTAATCCAAGATTTACTTTTTTCAATATTCTAAAAGAACTTAAAATATTAATTGATATTACTATAAAATCTGCAGATATTATAACTAAACAGTTAAAAATATTTGAAAAAGAACGTTCAGTTGTTAAGAAATTAGATATAACTCGTGATTTATATTCAATAGTAACTAATATAAATGATAAAAATTATGATGAAGTTATTAATAATTTACGAGAATTAAGAAAAAATTTAATATTAGATAATGCTATATCAAAATTAGAATTATTTAATAAATTAAATAAGAAAAATATAATTAATCAATTAGATGAATTAGAAATAAGATTTGAATTATTAAAATATTCATTTGTTGATATTTATAAATTAAATTTTTCTTGTACAGATGATGAACATGAAATTCATATTGGAGCAGATGAAGCTAATTATGAAGGTGTGCCTATAAAAATAGGTCAATCAAATGAGAAAGAAGATAATTATGAATATGATGATGAAAAAGAAGAAATAGATTTAGATGAAACACAATTTAATAAATATTATAATAATCAATTTTATAATATTGAAATTGGATTTGCTGAATTATTAAAGATGATATTACCATTTTTATATAGAATGCAAAAAATAAGTGGATTACCAATTAATTATGATATGATAGTTTCATATATATTTAATAATTATAGAACAATAGAACCAAAAATAACAATAATATATAAATATTTTCCGGATATAGAAGAAGAAGAATTAAATATTTATTTAAAAAAATCTATTAAATATATTCTGATAAATGCTAAAGATAAAATGATAAATGCAATGAATGAATATTTTAATAATTTTAAAAATGTTATTTATGATATTATTGCATTATGGTGTATAACTATTCAAAAAGATATTATTCATGAAACTTTATTTTTTAATCAAGAAAAATTATTTCCAGAATGCGAGCATTTATGGGATGAATATGGTGCTCCATATGATATGGAGTCAAAACGTGGAGTAATGTTTTATTTAAGTTGTATATTTCGGGAAGTTTATGGAGATTTATATAAAGATGAATATGCAAATTTGGTGCCATTAGATGATGATTATAAAAAAGTAATAATGACAAATATAACAGAAAAATATGGAAAAGAATTATTAACAATGACTAAAATTAAAGCTAAAAAAGTTAAGGTAAATATTGGTAGACAATATTATGATACTTTATATGATTTATTAAAAAGAAAAGAATATAAAGGTGATACATTTTTGTCTGCATATATAGATGCATTAATTTATATGCCAGCCATAAAATTTGTTAAAATACATAAATATTTGCAAGGTTGTTGTTTAGAGAGAATAGATGAAAATTTTACAGCTGATTTATATTTTAAAACTGATAGACAAGATTTAAAGAAGGCTAAAGAAAAATTAACTGGCAAACGTGTATTTAATATGCCAAGATATAAGAGATTTTTCATTAAAAAAAAGAAAGAAATAAAAAAGCCAGAGCAATTTATAGAAATTAATAATCCAATAAAATATGATATAATATCTTCTGATTTGAATGAATGGTTAATGGATTTAAAAGATTTAAAAAAACCAACAATATATTCTCAAGATTTAATATCGAATTTATTATTATCTGTATTTAAAACAGCTGAAAATTATAAAGAACAATATATTAATTATTTTAATAATAAAGAATTAAAACAATTATTTCATAATTATAATTTTGATAATTATAAACAAATTGCTTCAATTATTTCAAAGATTTTATATAAATATCTTAAAAATGAAGCTTTTTCTTTTATAACTATTATTACTAATACTGTATATGAACTTGATAAATTA
>Ga0208599_1000370_pt1 | contig 10871 bp, 2 predicted proteins | sample LakMenEpi17Aug12_FD_150706 | JGI IMG/M metagenome (GOLD analysis project Ga0208599, IMG submission 150706) | Freshwater microbial communities from Lake Mendota, WI - 17AUG2012 deep hole epilimnion (SPAdes) | ecosystem: Environmental > Aquatic > Freshwater > Lake > Epilimnion/Euphotic zone ... | reverse complement strand
ATGGATGTCTCCATTTAGAGCTTTCTGCTGAATTGCTGCGAAAGTGGAGAATAGATCTCGTTGAAGTCGTTGGATATAAGGAATCTTACGAAAGAAAGCGTAGAAGGGTTGCCTTTTTCCTTGTTGTTCCATCCATTTGGGAAAATCCAGTTTGTTGAATTTTTCGATGCGTTGAATTTTCCAGAATGCATGTAAAATGTTGACCAAATCTGGAATTGTCTTAGTGGCAGTATTAGGATGAACTGCATAATATAAATATTCATAAGCTGCATCTGGAATGAACCAATGTTTGTCAAAAGATAAAGTGTAAGGATAATTTGAAGGTGTAGTTGTAGATGGCGTTGTAGTCGTTGTCGAGGTCTTCATTGCTATTCGGTTCTTTACGTTGGCTAGATTTCTAGCTTCGTTGAGGATTCCAAGGTGTACCCCAAAACCTGAATATCTCTTGGGTCGTAGAAGGTTTTGGTCCTTGGGTGCTAGACTTTCGAACTTAGGAAAGAAAGTTGTCCAATCGGGTTCTTGAGTTGATAAACTAAAGTTTAATGTTGTGATACTTACAATTTCTGACAAGGTGAATTGTGAGTTGGTTATCAATGAATTTTGGTGCCTTTTGCAGTTGTGAAGAGCTAACTGAGTTAGCCAGTTGGTTTCGTGATCGACTTGAGGTTGTTCAACCTCAGGTTCCTGTTCACACATTATGTGCTCGTTGTAGGTTCGGTCATGAGTGTCAGCAAGTCTAAGAACAAAATGTGAACCTGGATACCTGTATATTAGTGGATAGCTTTCTGACTCTGTGTTTAGGTAACTGTCATGTTCATAGTCTCCTGTGTGTTTTAGGTTAGTGTAGGAACCACCGAATTCTATGGTTGAAAACGGACTATTGGTTCGAGCATTGGCTCCATCTGAATTGAATGTGAACAGCTTAAGCTGTTGGTTGTATGTGATGCCTGCTGCTATTCGAGAAATGTCATGAAGGTTGGCATAAGACCTAATGTCATTTTGAGTTTGCTTGTTTCTGATTTCTGGTAACCTAGCCATTAGTCTCTGGCATACCCCTGCTGCCTCCTTAATCATATACTTGAGAGGAGTATGGAAGTACTTAAGTTTTGGTTGGCTGTCGATTTCGTTGTCTTGGGACGGAGAAGTGACTTCATTGATGACTTCGCAGTATGCAGAGTACAGAGTCGAAGAGTCGGCTAAAGTTTGAGCGACTTTGAAGAGAGCTGTCGTGTCAACAAGTCTTGAGTACTGAACAAAGTCTTGATTTATTTGAGCGTTACCTTCATATTCGAAAATAAGTCCTCCCCTTTCTGTTACCTCTTTACTTTGACTTAGAGTCAAAACCAAAAGTAGAATTTTCAACATTTTTATTTGCCGAAAAAAAAAAATTTCTCAAGTCATTTTATTACCTTAAAAGTCGACGAAAAAATTTTGAAGTTACTTAAAAAAGAAGAATGTTTCTTTAATAAGTTTGTTACTCCTTTGAGTAACCGAAGAAAACTGAATTTGAAAATGTTGAAGTAGCTTCGCTTACTGATAAAGGCTTTATCGCTTAATAGCTTTTGCGGCCTCTCTAAAGAGAAGTTAAATTTATCCATAAAAAATTTAATGGCGTGTACATGTCATTAGCGAAGAGGCGTATCGATTTCGAGAGCATGAAAATATACAAACGGCATCTAACCTCTAATGGTTTTAACCCATTATCAGCTTTTTCGCAAACGAGGGACAGCGAAGTAACAGAGGGGCCTCGGTCTCTTTGCACCTGCCTTTCTGCAAAAATTAATTTTTACACGCAGAAGAGAGAGAGGTTTTATAAGGCTTGGCTATTCAGCTCACGCAAAGCGCGCCCGTCGGTTTGCGCACTCACAGGTAAACTATTCCGTTTAAAACCGAGTATAGTTTTTCAATACTCAACCCTGTATGCGTGCATAGCCTACGCGTAGCTTTGCAGGGCACGCGCAGGTATGTGAAGTAAATAGCTCAATTTTGTCGTAGAAGATTTCCGAGATAAGATAAAAAAAATTGAAGTCGAAATTACGGTCAAGTAATCAATTTTAAGTTCGAATATTCTTACTTATTTTCACGGCCTGAGTGAGAAGATTTTGTAATTTCTTTTGATCAATGAGAGGATGAGTCAGCATTAAATCAAAGAAATTAGCTTGAAATTTATCAGGAGGTTTTTTCACACGATGAGATTGCCTAAGCAATTGTTTTTGCTGAAAATAATTTGTGTTATCAGTTAAATTTAGCTGAGGGTCTGTCGATTTCAAAATTAGATTTCTTTGTTGAAACGGAAAAATCTGAGGGATTCTCAATTTTTTCTTTTTCTTTTTCTGTTTTTCGTTATCTTGGTTTGTTGAAAAAATTTGAGGGACAATTAGTGGCTTGTTCTCCTCCTTTTTATGGTCGTTTCGGTTAGTAGAAAAAATTTGAGGAACAATCAATTTTTCCTTTGCGTTTTTTTCTTTTTCTTGGGTCGATGAAATTGCTTCTTTTTCTTTTTCTTGGGTCGACGAAATAATTTGTGGAACGAAAAGTTTTTGCTTCTTATCTTTATCGTTTTTTTCTTTGTTTTTATTGTCTATTAAAGTCGCCAAATGATCGTTAAATAAATTAACTCTTTTATCGGTTTGAGAAGTGGCTTTTATTGAGTCATTTAAGTCGTTTGAAAACTCGTCTTGTAAATTGTCCTCTAAGTAAGATTGTTCGTCAACGTTAATATTTGAGTCGCTATTACGTTTACGTTTACTTAATGGTTCTTGTGCATCAATGTCAAAGTCGTCTGATGTGACATATATGTCAGGGCTGAATTCATCGTTGACTTCGGCTAGTTTAGATGTTGTAGGAAACTTCTCAAGTTTATTTGCATCTTTCTGTAAAAGATCAGGCTTCTCTTTTTTCGGCGGATAATAAGGATGTAAAGTGTATTTTTCCGGTAGAAATTTAAGCATTTGTTCATCATATTTATCTGGAAATTTATGATGTTGAGGATGATAATTGAGTTTAGTAATGTTTGAAAAATGTGCTCTGACATGTTGTTTTGTTTCACAATGTTGAATCAAAGCTGAACTTTGGTCATCATCAATTTCCACAATAACATATGGTCCTTGATAAGAAGGTTGCATTGCTTTTCCTGGGCCTGTTGCCAATTGAAGTTGTCTTTGTAGAACTACATCTCCTTCTCTGAATTTTTTCTTATGAAGATTTTGGTTCCTATAAGTAAGATTTTGCTTAAATCGTTTAGATTGAATTTCTCTTGTTTCTTGTCTTGCTTTTTCTGCCTTATGTACAACGGTTGAGATGTACTTGTCTACGTCAGGTTCGTTGGGCCATAATTGAAATAAATCACTTGGATTTGGATTTAGAAAACCAAACATTAGTGTTTCTGGGGAATGACCATAAACTGAAGTCGATTTATTGTGAGAGGAACAAAAGAAATGAATATATTCATCCCATTTAGAATTGGTGTGTTCTTGTTGTAGAAATTTTTTCAGACCATTTTTAATGGTTTGTACTGCTCTTTCTGCAGCTCCATTACTCCATGGTGCTCCTGTACTGCAGGGTAGAAATTCTATCCCCAAAGGGTTCATAAACTTGAAAAATTCTGTGCTAGAAAACATGCCTGTTTCACTATCACATCTGAAATATTTTGGGATTGAAAAAGGTGTCAAAATACATCTGGTGACTGCTTCGATTAATTCTGAAGTTTGTCTTGATTTGATGGGACAAAGTTGTATATAACCTGTATACATATCAACTGCTAAAAATATAGCTGTATATCCATTTTCTGACTTGGGCAATGAAGGAATGATGTCACAGGACCAAGTGGTTCTTGGGCTAAAGATGAGGTTTGTCTGTTGAAGAGGATGTTGCTTTGGAGCTTGTTGATTGAATTGACAAATGATGCAATTTTCCTTAAGAAATTGTAATTTTTCATTGAGTGATTTAGCGTTGATGAAGTATTTGTTTAAAAGATCTCTTTTAATTCTAGATTTAGAGAGATGAATACCATAGGCTGTGTAGTGTTTAGCATTGATGAGAGGGTCAAGGAAGGCTTCGGGAAGTGCCAGCCTGTAATGATCCTTTTTTCGATGATATAGAAGGTTTTCAATGATTTTAAAATTAGTTGGTAGTTCTGGAAGGTTCAAAATTACTGAAAGTTTAGCGTCTGCTTTTTGAGCATCTATTACATTTCGAATAGAAATGTCTCCTGATGTAATCATCTTTGTTGCCGTTTGAAAATCAGTGTAAGACATGTGATTGGGTTCATTTGAAATGAGACGTGTCTTACATACTGGAAGAACTACTCCTGGTCGGTAGTATGGTGTTTCTTTGGGCATTTTGACTTTTCTTGCTTGTAGAGTGATTGGAGAATTTTGTAGTTGTCGAACTCCAGTTTTTGCTTTAGATTGAGGTTTCTTTTTGGTGTCTTCAATCATGGGATTTTTGATAGAGTCGGCTTCTAGCATCCATTTGACTTCTTCTGGAGAAAACTTTTTCCCTTCCGGAATACATAGTCTGTTCAAAATGTGTTCTGTTTGAGCTTCAGTTAAAATATGCCTATTTTTATGAGCTTTGATGATATCCGCCAGAGATTCGTGTTCTCTGCTGAGAAGATCTGAAATTTGATTTTGTTCACCTGGTACATGGTAAATTTCTGCATCATATTTAGACAGTTCCAGGCTGAAACGAAGTAGAATACCAGTTGATTCTTTGCACATGCGAAGAAAAAGAATTGATTTTGCATCAACCAATAAAATGATTTTTGTTGCAAATCTGAGAAAGAAATCCATTGATTTGAGAGTGTATAGTAATGCCAAAGTTTCTTTTCTGCATATACCATATTTAACTTCTGTTTTGGAGAATGTTCTGGAAAGGCATGCCAAAATTAATTCGTTGCCATCATCGTCTTTTTGGAAAACTCTGCCTGCACCGCAGAATTCACTTGCATCGGTTTGAACATAGAATGGTTTGTGTGGGTCAGGTAAATGAATTTTGCAATGTGTTATCATTGCGTCGATGAGGATTTTGAAGTGCCTGTCAAGTTCTGGTGTCCATTTAACTTGTTTTGGATGTAATGTAGATAAATCATAAATTGGTTTGGACAGTTCTGCGAACCTTGGAATAAATTTCCTGTAGAAAGATAGTGCCATGACTATTTGTTTAGCTTGTTTTGGAGTTGCTGGTTTTTGTAGTTTTCTGAAGGCGTTTAATTTGTGTTCAGGAATATTGAGTACTCCTCTGTTCCAGACGATTCCAATGAATTCGATGGTCTTTGTTGCCAGGTTAATTTTGTCTGGGCGAAGTTTGATTCCTCCTTCTTGAAGGGCTTCTAATACCTGACCAACAATTTTAATATGGTCGTACATAGAGCCATCTGTTGCTATTAAAATGTCGTCAACATAATGTAACACATATTGTGATAAATGTCCAAGGAGTTTGTCCATAAGGAGTTTGAGATATAACGGAGAATTTTTGAGACCTTGGGGTGCTCTTTTGTAGCAATATCTCCTACCGTGAGCTTCTGACCAAAATGCTGTAAGTGGTTGTGCTTTCGCAGCTAACATCATTTGGAAGAATGCTTGTGAAATATCAAAAGTGGTGACATGCTTTTTGCCACTGAGGTGGTTGAGAATTTCAAGTTGAGTTGCAAAACTGGTGGGGAGTCGAACAGTTGCATTGTTGACGAGTCTGCCATCCAGTAACATACGTATTTTAGATTTGTCTTTTTTCTTGGTGACGAGGAGATTAGAACAAAATAATGATGGTTCATCGCATTCTCTGATGATGTCAAATTCGAGCATTTGATCAAGAATTTGTCTAGCTGGGATTTTAACTGCTTGAGGAAGTGGGATGAATTTCTGAATTCGAGGTTTAGTTTCATCGATTTCAATATCCATTTCAAAGTCTTTGGCTTTGCCAATGTCATATTCATGACGGCTGAAAACTGCCTTGTATTTGTTGAAAAGATCTGTTGCATATCGTTGGTGAGCTGGTGATAAATGGTCAATTTTGAATTGAGCTTGAAGTTCTTCATCAGAAAGTGGGCGAATATCTTTAAGTTCCATTTCTGTGAGAGTTGGCCTAGATTCGACATAAGATGACATAGGCATGGAATATGAACCTGTTTCCAGAAATTCATAGAAGCTTTCAAGTTTCTCTTCTTCGGTGAGATTTTCATCTTTGTTGATTTTGTTGGCTTCTGACAAGTGAACATTGTTTGCTCCATACAGAATTGAATGTGCCATTGCAGTAACATTGATGGGGTAGACAGTGGGGTTTTCATCCCAAATGATGATGTCTGCCAGGGGCAGTTCTGATTCCAATAAATATTCATTATTGGTGTTGTTGAAAATTGGAATGAAAATAGTGTCAAGGTTTTCACATGTGTAGAGTGCTGAATCGAAGGTCTTGAGTCGAGGTTGTGAGAGATTGGCAACTTCGAAGATGATTTGAGTGTTTGGTTCAATATTTGTAGGTATGGGCTGTAATCTGTTAATTTTGCATGGAACAGAAGACATAGCCAATGGAGGCAATAAAACTGTTTCGATTGAGTGTACTTCATATGTCTTACATGGTGATGATATAATGGGTACATGACAAGCGAGGTTTTTTGCTCTGTTCCAAAAGTCTTCTGGATCTGAAGTGTCGGTTTCATGAGTGAGGTAGAGATAATCCTTAGTTTCAAGGATTTTTGCATCGGATCCTGTAAAGTCTCGACCGAGAATGAAGTCATGTTCAATGTCATCATGAATGTGAACATCAAGAGGAAATGTGAGGTCAATATCGTTTGTACCTCTAAAAGTGACGTAGATTGTTGCTGAGCCATAAATAGCTGTTTGTTCTCCTGTAACTGATACCACGAAAGTATTTGGTGTTTCATTTACTGGAATAGTTTTGTAGTTTGGAATTTGTTCGAAGATTTTTCTGTTGATGATGGTTGCTGCGCATCCAGAGTCATGTAGTGCTTTTACTGAAGTTTTCTGAGTGTTCTCGTTTTCGAGTGCTCCTAAAAATATTTTGACATAAGCCAAATGAGGGGTGGCCTTGTTGGCTGTCGATGTTACTTGAAAATAAGTCGGAGCAATGTCCTTATTTTTATCTGCTTTTAATGGAGTAGGATGGTCATTTTGAGCAGAAATGATGGACAAGGCCTTCTTTAGTTTCCCTGTCTATAGCTGGGCCTAGCTACATATTCTTGGCCGTTGATGCTTATGTAGACTTTACCACTGGTTGTTATGGTGGTGTTGTCTGGTTTTTGAAGTCTGGTCTGCCAAGATTGATTACCAGATTGACTTCTTGAAGCAGGTTGACTGCCAGCTGATGGACTCCTTGTTCTGTTTTCAAACGGAGTTTGTGACCTGTTGTTTTGCTGAGAAGGGTACCCATTGTTACCTTGTTGATATCTCCCTGGGGATTGTGAAGGTTGCCTGGGTTGGTTATTTGAAAATCTTTGTTGGCCCTGGTTGGGTCTATTGTTGCTGTTGCTGAAGGATCTGTTTTGCTGTTGTTGTTGTGGTTGTTGTTGTGGACGGACTGTTTGAAGAGGATTATCTGTTTTGGGTCTCCTGAGTCTTTTTGCTTCTTCCAGATAAGGGTTTGGAGGAACAAAATTCGGTTGCTGAATTGCCTGTGATGTTGGAGTTGGTGTTAAAGTTGGTGCTGTTTCCATCATTTGGACGTCTCCATCATCAAGCAGGTTCCTGGATCTATTTTGAGAAGCATCTCTATTTTGTCTTTGATGAGTGTCTCTTTCTTTAGATCTTGATTCTCTAGCTCTGTCAGCTCTGTCTCCAAATTTGAAGGTTCTTGGGGCGATGGCGTTCACTTCAATTTGGTCAAGTCGAGCTTGAAGAGAGCTTAATCTGCTTTCAAGCATTTGTTCTTTTTTCAGATGTTGTAGTTGTTGTTCAGGGGATTTATTGACGGATTTTTGAATGATTCCTCCTGACGCTACTTTAAAAACTGTCTGTATGTCTTTGTCTGGAACTGCATTGTTGTAGCGTTCAAAGTTGTCTGCTTTGCGAATTAAATTGTCAAAGTCATAGGGCATACCAGTAGTTTCTGTGATGTAGTCTTCTTCCATCTGAATGTGCCTTTTGGTTTCTTCTTTGATGACTTGCATTAAAATGTGTCTTCTCATTTGTTGGCGAATGTGGATCCAGGCATTGGGGTCATAGTGAATTCTTAGTTTGTCAACCACTAAGAATGTTCTGTTCATGCATGCCAGAATTGACTCTCCCTTCTTTCTGGTAAAGGTGTCAACTGCCAGTTTGGCATCTCCAATGGTTCGTTTCTTGGTGTAGACAGTGGCAAAATACTCAAGAATTTCTTCGAGTGACCTGTCGGTTTGTTTGAAGTCGCAGAAGGTTTCGTAGGCTTCTTTTTTGAGGATTGCTCCCAAAGCAGTCATGTAGTGGGTCTCACCATAATTGTTGATTTGTCCGTAGTCAAGGAGTTTGTGCCAGACATGTTTAAAGTCTGAATCTTTGTCTTGAGGGTCAAAATAGCCTGTGACCATGATGAGTTCTCTCAGATTAACTCTGGTTCTTTCTGTGTTGACAAGTTCCATTGAAGGAGGTTTTTGAATGGGAGTTTTGTAGTATTCCACAATTTTGTGGGCTTTTTTCATACCTTCTGATTTTTCTTCAGCTCGTTGTTTGGTTAATTGAATATCATCTGCCATTTGTCTAGCAAGTCTGTCAAAGTCTGTAGAGATGTCTTCAGCTGTATTAGATCTTTGACTGAGCATCAGCTTCATCATTGTTTGCATCATGTTGGCTCTTTCTAGAGTGTCTTCAATTGATTTCTGATGCATTTGGATGGTTTGCTGTTCTAGTGGGACATAGGTTGGTGGAAGTGTTGGCCTCAGAGGAGGAAGTGTAGAGACTGATTCCGTTTTAGGAATGGTGATTCTGTTCAATCCATCAATTAAAGATCCTAAAGAATCGTGACGATTTCGATGTTGAGGGTTAGTTGGAGTGGAAGTGTTGTGATGAGACATTCTTATTTCTTGGGTCGGTGATGCTGGAGATATCTCATCAAAATCAGTTTGCTGTTGTTGTTGATGCCTAGGCATAATTTGTCTTCTAGTTGGTAGTCTTCCTCTTTCTTGGGCTGGTTGATTATAAGAGGGAGGAGGTTGGTTGTTTCGGCCTTGTGCCGTTGTTCGGAAGAACGAAGCTTGATCAGAGGGTCTGTAGGTTGACCTGTAAGTTGGATCTTCCAATTGTGTGAGGTATTTCCTCATTTCAAATATTTGTTGTCTTCGAGAAGGGGACATGTTGTCATGAACATCAGCATCAATTCTGTAAGTGCGTGCAGGGGGTGGTTGGAGTCGTGACTGGGTGAATTGGAAAGAGGATTCAGGTCGATGAGAGGTTGCACCTTGAGTTGAATACTGATGTTGTTGTTGTCTGTGTTGAGTGTTGTCCGTGCGATTGTGAGTCTCGGTATTGTCCGTGCGAGAGTTTGTCTGATCAGTGGTTTGTTGTTGTTGTTGCTGGGCAGTATCCGTGTCTTCCGTGCGATTGTCTGTCTGGATGTTGTCTGTGTCAACGTTATGGGTTGTTGCATTAAGGTCATGTGTAGTTTGGTCTTGTTGGTTATTCATGGTGTGTGTAGATGTGTCTGTATCATCTAGGTTATAACTGCGGTTTTGTCTATGTGTGTTAAATACAGTGTCTTCCACAATAAAAGGTTGGCCAGCTAATGGAGGTGATGTTCTGGTATTAGGATTGGACATATTGGTTTGGTTGGTTCGTGTCGGTTATTTGATGAGGGATTCAATCATTTTTATTGATATTTATTGAATATACCTGTGAAAGTTCCAGTCAATCCAATTATTGAGTTCATATTGAAAACAATTTTTAGATTCATTTTGAAGAATTCAACCCACTTAAATGGGGTCCATACTTGAAGAAATGGTTCCAAAATATTAGTGATTGTGTTAATAATTGAAGTTGTAGAAGTTGAAGCTTCAGGTTATTTGAAGGGACATTGACCAAAATCTGAATTCTTGGATGTGGTCTTGGGCAAGTAGAAATTCATCATGTGATGAATGTGATGATTTGATGTGACTTCTGAAATTTGAGGATCTGCAAGAGACTTAATGAAATAAGTTAGTCACAGGACGATGGTCGCCATGTTTGGTCTGACTTGACGGAATCTCCACCTACGTGTACTGCTGACTTGTAATACTTAGTCACAACTAATAATAATATAAAGTAACTCGTATAAGTCGAAGTTGAACGTAAATGGTTCACAGTTGCGTTTAAATGACACGAAAGTAATACGATGGTTGTTTGCTTTTTATTATCGTAGGAATACAGTAATACAATTTGGTTGTTTGAGTTAAGTCGTAACATGAATTGTGGATACTTATACGAAACAATAAATTGGTTGCTTGAAACGGAGAAAAGATATTTTCGTCTCGTTGAGAAGAGGTGCGTAGAACGAATGCCCTTCTCCTTCAAAGCTATCGCTACCTGTCTCGGCCTGACTTGGCTTGACCGAAAAGGCATTTTTGGATCAGGCCTAGTTAGCACAGACGTGGCCGGAAAAGGGTAGAGATAAGTTGCAAACTTCTGTTGCTAACTGCGTCATTGAAACGTAATAATTATTGCTTGTATAATTTGGGAGTTTACATAATAATTGCAATTAGAATAATAATGATAATTGTAATATTGAGTAAAGTAGCCAAACATCCGTGCGTGGTGAAACTGAATGATATCACTTAAAAAAAAATGATTTTCTAGGATTATAATAAGATAATCATGCACTGGACATTTTCACTTTCACTGTTTTGATTTTGAGGTTAATTGATTTTTCGTGAAAGTTCATGGAAGTGAGAGGCGTCGACTTCGGAGACG
>Ga0208599_1000360_pt1 | contig 11107 bp, 10 predicted proteins | sample LakMenEpi17Aug12_FD_150706 | JGI IMG/M metagenome (GOLD analysis project Ga0208599, IMG submission 150706) | Freshwater microbial communities from Lake Mendota, WI - 17AUG2012 deep hole epilimnion (SPAdes) | ecosystem: Environmental > Aquatic > Freshwater > Lake > Epilimnion/Euphotic zone ... | reverse complement strand
CGGAACAACTGAACCTGGTGGTCGACATTCTTCACATGTTGCTCCACCAGCACTTACTGAAAATGCTCTATGCGGACCTTCTGCTCCACAGCGTGCGCATTCATAAAAAGAAGGTGAATAACCAGCAAGTGAAAGGGAACGTAAAAGATAAGAGTCGAGAATTAAATTTGGATCATGTTCATCTTTAACTAAAGCTCTTAGTCCACCGATTAATAATAAATACTGTTGTGTTGCTGGTTCTTTTTCTTCAGGAGTTAATCTTTCTGCAGTTTCAAGCATTGCTTGGCCTGCAGTCCACTTTGCATAATCTTGTGACAATGTTGCGCCATATGAATAAAAAGATTCAACTTGACTCAAAATATCTAACGATTTTCCTATATGAAAGTGTGCATCAATGTGGCCAAAAGGTTCTACCCTGGCACCAAATCTTGAAGTAGTTTTTCTTACTCCCTTTGCCACAGCTCTGACTCGACCACTATTTCTGGTTAGCACCGTCACGATTCGGTCGGCTTCCCCAAGTCGTTGGGTTCGAAGCACTATTCCTTCGTCGCGGTATTGAGGCATACGACTAATTCTGCTGGAATTTAACTGACCTTTACCACCACAACACCCACAAGGTGAAACAAGTTAAGTAGAGTTATTAATTAGACCTAGGAGATTATTTGAATAGTCAAGGAAATAGCGAAAACACTCCTGATATTTCGGGCAAAAGCGCTTCGGGAAGTCGTTGGGATTTCTCAGTCAATCGCAGATTTATTCAAAGAAGTGTAATAACAGTTTTAGCTCTTGTCATTGCTTTTCAATTAGTTGAATGGGCTTTCGCCAAGAGTAAAGATTTTCTCTTCTTGTTGTTACTTGCCTGGTTACTAGGAATCGCTATAACTCCAGTTGTTGAAATACTGACAAAACGTGGCATGAAGCGCGGCTTAAGCACTTTTGTAGTACTCCTTGGTTTAGTTGCACTAATTGTTGCTTTCATTGCAGCTTTTGGTCAACTTCTTGGCTCACAGTTAGCAAGTTTGATTACACAATTTCCTGCATTGATCCAAGGATTTGTGGGCTGGATTAATACTTCATTTAACTTGCAAATTGATGCAACTTCATTAGAGCAATCACTTAATATTTCTAATTCCCAAATTGCAAATTTTGCTCAAGATATCGCTGGTGGAGTATTCGGAGTAGTTTCAAGTATTTTTGGATTTATCTTCAATATTTTCACACTGCTACTTTTTGCCTTTTATTTTGCAGCTGAGGCTCCAAAGATCAAAAGAACTATTGGAAGCTGGTTACCTTCTAAACAACAAGTAATTTTTACAACTGTTTGGCAAGTTGCAACTGATAAAACGGGAGGATTTGTTATTAGTCGAGTAATTCTTGCCGCATTAAATTCTGTATTTACTTCAGTATTCTTACTTTTCTTAGATGTTCCATATTGGCTTCCTCTTGGCCTATTCACTGGTTTGGTAAGTCAATTTGTACCAACAGTTGGAACATATATCGGTGGAGTAATTCCTGCAATTGTTGCGGTAGTAAATGATCCAAAAGATGGATTATTTGTGGTTATCTTTGTTTTGATTTATCAACAAATTGAAAACTACTTATTTACCCCAAGAATTTCTTCCTTGACCATGGATATTCATCCTGCCGTGGCTTTTGCTTCAGTAATTGTTTTTGCTGGATTCTTTGGAGCAATTGGAGCACTAATTGGTGTACCTATTGCTGCTGCAATTATTTCAATTATTCAAACTTACGGAAAAAGATACGAATTAATACCAGAGCTACACAGTATTGAAACTAAATCTTAGAAACCTAGTTTAGAAAGTTCCTTAGGATCTGATTGCCACTCAGGGGCAATTTTCACGTGCAGTTCTAGGAACACTTGCATTCCAATTAATTTTTCAATTTGCTTTCTAGATATAGAACCAATCTCTTTCAACTTTGAGCCTTTGTTGCCAATAATAATTCCCTTTTGGCTATCTCTTTCCACGTAAATACTTGCTCTGATTCTCATCAAAGGTCTTTCAGCTGATCTCTCTTCATCAGGTTCGATACTTTCCACAACCACTGCTAATGAATGAGGAAGCTCTTCTCTTAAGTCATCTAAAGCAGCTTCGCGAATAAATTCTGCAACCATGGTTTCAACGGGTTCATCTGTAAAAATACCAGCGGGATAAAGAGCAGGGCCTTCAGGTAAAAGTGGAATTATTAAATCTAATAAAACATCTAAGTTTGCTCTAGTTTTTGCACTTATGGGAATTATCTCTTTCCAATCACAACCAGTTTCTTTTCCTAATGCATCTAACTCCATTAGTCTTTCTGCTATGTCTGATTGACTTGCTGAGTCTAATTTTGTGACAACCCCAATTTTTGGCTTTCTAGTTGCACTGCTTAATTCTTGCGCAATGTATTTATCTCCTGGACCAATTTTTTGATCTGCTGGAACACAAAATATTGCGACATCAACTTCACTCCAAGTATCTCTAACAACGTCATTAAGTCTTGAACCCAAAAGTGTTTTTGGTTTATGTACCCCTGGAGTATCAACAAGAATTAGTTGTCCATCAATTCTGTGGACTAAACCTCTAATTGCGTGTCTAGTGGTTTGAGGGCGTTTGGAAGTGATTGCAATTTTCTCACCAACTAATTGATTAGTTAGCGTTGATTTGCCAACATTTGGTCGTCCAACGACACAGGCAAAACCACTTCGAAATTCACTCATAGATACATCGTTGCAGATAGGTTTTTAGAAATTTCTTTAGCCAAGAGTTTGTAGACAAGAATGCTGGATTTATTCAGAATCTGGAGATTCGCTTTTTCGGATCAAGATTGTGCCAATTTTGTTTCGTCTGCCAGCTGCTCTTTCGGCAACAAATTCCCAGCCTTCAATGACTATTGAAGTACCAGGTATAGGAATTCGTTCGAGTTGTTTAGCCAAATAACCAGAAAGGGTATCAACACCTTCGTCATCACTTGAAAGATTTAAATTAATCAATTCGGCCAAATCATCTAAGTGGATTCGAGAACTTACTCGATAAACATTTGGTCCTAACTCATTTACTTCTGGTGCATGAGTGTCGTACTCATCAGCAATCTCACCAACGATTTCTTCCAAAATGTCTTCAATGGTAACTAAACCTGCAGTGCCACCGTATTCATCAATCACAACCGCTAAATGAACTCTGGCTGACTGCATATCTCTTAATAGTTCATCAGCAGGTTTACTATCAGGCACAAAATATGCAGCGCGCATTAAATTATCAACTAATTCAGTTCTTTCTGCTTCAGCATTTTCAAAAATTCTACGAGAAATATCTTTCAAATAAACAACTCCAACAATGTCGTCGGAATCCTCACCAATTACTGGAATTCTGGAATATCCAGATCTAAGAGAAAGTGATATTGCTTGTCGCAAAGTCTTACCCTTTTCAATCCACACCATTTCAGTTCTTGGAACCATTACTTCTCTGGCTACAGTGTCACCTAACTCGAAAACTGAATGAATCATTTGTCTTTCTTCGTCTTCAATTACATCAGCTTCTTCAGCCTGATCTACTAAATCTCGCAAATCTTCAGCTGTTGCAAAAGGTCCTTCTTTGAATCCTTTACCAGGAGTTAATGCATTTCCAACAGCAACTAGTAATTTTGCAATTGGCCAAATAATTGGTTTGATTGCTAAGGCCACAGGGGCAGCAATCAGAGATATTCGATCAGACTTTTGTTTACCAAGGGTTTCTGGAGCTACTCCTAAAACAATAAAGCCAACTAAAGAAACCACAATAATTGCAAAGATTAAAGCAGAATTTAGATTTATATTTGATTCAATAAACACAAAAGTTAATAACACTCCACCGGCTGATGTAAGCGCTAATGCCACAAGTTGCAAAACTGCTACGTGCTTTGCTTTTTCTGAGATTACTTTTTGCAGTTTTTCAATGCCTTTAACATCTTCTCTTCGTAATTGTTCAACTCGGGATTCTGATGTTTTTAAGATTGCAGTTCTTCCTGCGATAAAAAATGCAGCAAGAATCTCGACTATGGCTGCTAGTAAAATAAAAATAGGTAAGTTGATCATCTTTTTTTGGATATCCTCAAGGAATTCATAATACCTTGCTCACGTTTTTGCATCACAACTCGTTGTGATGCTGCTTGGTGATCTTGCCCTAAAAGGTGCAAAATTCCATGCGCAAGTAAAAAAACAAGGTGATATGCAGGATTTATGCCTTGCTCTCTTGAATCCTTTAACGCAACTGCAGGGCAAATAATTATGTCTCCGAGAATGGCTTGTTTTTTTCTAAGTTTGGAATCTTGAAGCACGATGTCATCCATTGGAAAACTCATCACATCCGTTGGTCCTGGTTCATTCATCCAGCGGACATGTTGTTTTGTCATTTCATCTTCGTCTACAAATAATACTGAAACATCTGAGTTAGTATTAACTTTCAAAAACTTCAGCATTTGAGTGATATAACTTTTAACATTTACTTCATCAATTGAAAAACTGCTTGAATTATCAACATCGATCATTAATTAGTTAAGCCTCAACGTATTTCTTTTGCAGAATCCCATGATTCATAAGCTTCAACAATTCTGCTTACTAATTTATGACGAACTACGTCCTTAGAATTTAGTTGAATAAAAGCTAGATCGTCGACGTCGTGCAAGATATCCTGCACTACTTTCAATCCAGACTTAGTTCCACTTGGTAAATCAATTTGAGTAACATCACCTGTTACTACCATTCTTGAACCAAAACCTAATCGAGTTAAGAACATTTTCATTTGCTCAGGAGATGTATTTTGAGCCTCGTCAAGAATTATGAATGAATCATTTAATGTTCTGCCTCGCATATAAGCAAGTGGAGCCACTTCGATTGACCCATTAGTCATTAATTTAGGAATCTTGTCAGGATCAATCATGTCTTGCAGTGCGTCGTATAGTGGTCGCAAATACGGATCAATTTTTTCAGACAAAGTACCTGGAAGAAAACCTAAGTGTTCTCCTGCTTCAACAGCCGGTCGTGTTAAAACAATTCTGTTAACTTGTTTTGCTTGCAAAGCTTGAACTGCTTTGGCAACTGCAAGATATGTCTTTCCAGAACCTGCTGGGCCTATGCCAAAAACAACAGTATGTTTATCGATTGCGTCAACGTAGGCTTTTTGGTTTACAGTTTTTGGTCTAATTGATTTACCACGAGAGGTAAGAATATCTGCTGTCAAAAGTGAACTAGGTCTAATTTCACTTTCACTTCTAAGCATTCCCACAGATCTTTCCACTGTTTCAACGCTCAAACTTTGGCCAGTTCTTAACACCGTAATTAGTTCAGAAAAAAGTTGATTTGCCAATTTAACTTCGTCAGCTGGTCCAAGTAAATTAATTTCATTTCCTCGAACATGCAATTCCACTCTGGGAAAACTATTTTCGATTGTTCTTAAATACTCATCACTACTGCCAACAAGTGCTGACATTGATAAAGATGGAGGCACAACAATTCGAGACTGGAAGTCACTACTAATACTTGTCATTGTCTATTAATCGTATTCAGTTATGTAAATTTGTCTAATTAGCCTGGTGGCCAGGTGAGGCTACGACCACCCAAGACATGGGCATGAACATGTTGTACTGATTGTCCGCCTTCTTGGCCGGTATTAAGAACAATTCTAAAACCGTTTTCTAGCTTTTCGATCTCTGCAACTTCGGTTGCAAATTTCATTAAACCGGCAGTCAAAACGTTGTCACCTTTTGAAAGTTCAACAATATCTTCGAAATGTTTTTTAGGAATCACTAAAACATGAACCGGTGCTTTGGGGTCAATGTCTCTAAAAGCTAAGAAATCACTATTTTCTAATACTTTGGCACTAGGAATTTCTTCGGCAACAATTTTGCAAAATAAACAATTTGTCATTTACTTAGTTTATCCATCTAGTTTTTGAAAGTAAAATAGCTGCTGAAATTCCACCAGCTGTGGAGGTTCGAAGAATGGTTTCTCCTAAAGATGCAGTTAGCGCACCATTTTCAGAGAACAACAGCATTTCATTTTCCTCTATGCCACCTTCAGGTCCAATAATTAATAAAACATCTTCTGTTATTTGTTCAACTAAATCAGTGAATAACACAGTTGAATCTGGATCAAGCACGATAACTTTTGAATAATCCTTAAAAATTCCAACTAACTTCTTTGAATCAAAACAATTTGTGATCTCTGGAAAAAATGCTCTCCTAGATTGCTTAGATGATTCTCTTGAGATTTGTTTCCATTTTTCGACACCTTTTTCAGACTTATCATCCCATTTCACAATGCAGCGATTTGCCTGCCAAGGAATAATCTCGTCAACGCCAACTTCTGTTAAGGATTCAATAGCTAAATCAGATCTTTCACCTTTTGCTAGAGCTTGGGCAACAGAAACTGTGGGTTTTTTCTTTACTTTTGTTTTTTTACCAATAACCTTTACAGTTACTTGATCTCCAGGACCAACAGCCAATACTTCAACATCTGCAACTAATCCATATCCATCAGTTACGACGAGTTTTTCTTTTTCTCTTACCCGTCTGACTCTTAATGCATGATGAGCTTCTGTTCCCTTGATGTTGAAAACAGGAGAATCTAAGTCAGATGTTTCAACTAAAAAATAGGCTGGTTCCATAATTAAGGGCGAGTAAAAGCGTCTCGTAATTTACTGAACAATCCAGAATCACTTAGTTTTTCAGGTTCAACAACAAGGGAATCTTCTCCCCGTAATTCAGATAATTTCTTCATCAAACCTTTTTGTTCATCGTTTAGGCCAGTTGGAGTTTGAACAATGATTTCAATGTGTAAATCCCCACGTCCCTCTCTTCTTAAGCGAGGCATACCTCGACCCCTAAGAGAAATCACGGTTCCAGATTGAGTTCCTGGTTTAACAGTTATTTGCTCAGTTGCATCTAATGTTTTAAATTCAAATGTTGTGCCCAAAGAAGCAGAACTCATAGGAATAGTGATGATACTTTGCAAATCATCGCCAACACGATGTAAAGATTTATGTTGTTTCACAACTATCTCTAAATACAAATCACCTGGATCTCCGCCACCAGGACCTACTTCTCCGCGTCCAACTAATTGAACTCTTGTTCCTGTGTCAACTCCAGCTGGTATTTGTGCATTTAAAGTTGCGCGGGTTCTAACTCTTCCTTCTCCTGAACATTCAGAACAAGGACTTGGTAAAACTGTTCCAAATCCTGAACATTGTGGACAAGGTCTACTTGAAACAACTTGACCGAGTAAAGATCTTTGAACTGCTTGAACATCTCCACGCCCACGACACATAGAACAAACACTTGGTGCAGTACCTGGAGCACAACACGAACCATTACAAACGTTGCACACCACTGCTGTTTCGACTGTTAGATCTTTATTAAATCCTGAATATGCTTCTAATAAATCGATATCTAATCTAATTAATGCATCTTGTCCACGTCTAGTTCTAGATCTTGGTCCTCTTTGTTGAGTTGAACCAAAGAATGCGTCAACAAAATCTCCCAATCCGCCAAAACCAAATCCACCTGCAGATGGACCATTGCCAGAAAAACCTAAGTCATACATTCTGCGCTTTTGATCATCACTTAATGTTTCATATGCAGTTGTTACTTCTTTGAACTTTTCGGCTGCTACTGGATCTGGATTTAAATCAGGATGAAGTTCACGGGCAAGCTTTCTATAAGCTTTTTTTATTTCTTCACCACTTGCTTCGCTATCAACGCCTAATACATCATAAAAATCATTAGCCATTATTTATTTCCTAAGATTCGTCCCAGATATCGAGCAACTGCACCTACTGCAGCCATTGTTCCCGGGTAGTCCATACGAGTTGGGCCAACAATTCCTAGTTTTGAAAGTGAATCTCCACTGGTGTAACCACTTGCCACAATCGAAGCTGAATGCAGATTAGAAGCTTTATTTTCGTGTCCAATTCTGACAAAAATATCATCTGTACTTGCCATCTCGCCTAAGAGTTTTAAGACGACGACATTTTCTTCAATTTCATCAAGTACTGGAAGTAGATTTTTACTGAAAGCTGGCTCTAATCTAGCTAAATTACCAGCTCCACCAACCATTACTTTTTGATCTGCTGATTCTTTAGTTAAGAAATTTACTTTATCTACGATTGATTCAATTGCTTTAATTTCAGTTGGATTTGCAGTTTTTGAAAACACAGAAGTTAGTTTTGCAACTTCAGAAAACTTTTTATCAGTAATTGTTGATTTTAACTTGACTCTCAATGAATCTAATGATTCCAAAGTCAAAGGCTTTGATAATTCAACAGTTGCTTGTTCTAAGCGACCAGAATTTGCTACCAAGACAATCATGATTCTGGAGTCTGTTACAGCAATTAAATCAATGTGCTTAACAACTGAATTTGAAAGAGTTGGATACTGAACTACCGAAACTTGACCTGTTAATTGGGCAAGCAGTTTCACTGTCTTTTGCATCACATCATCTAAATCAACTGCACCTTGCAGAACCTGTGTTATCGCTTTACTTTCAGCTGAAGAAAGAGCTCTAACTTCATTTAATCTGTTGACAAAAGTTCTATAACCTTTATCAGTTGGGATTCGTCCAGCACTGGTATGAGGTTGAACTATGTATCCCTCATCTTCCAAAACTGCCATTTCATTTCTTACCGTGGCCGGAGAAACTTTTAACCTATGTCTTTCAACAAGACTTTTTGAGCCAATTGGCTCCTGAGTTGTTACATAGTCTTCAATAATTGCTTTTAAAACAGCGAACTTACGTTCATCCATTATTTGCAATCACCGTTTCATAATTCGCTTTAGCACTCAAAACCTCTAAGTGCTAGATTACTTGCTCTTCGATAAATCTGCGAATTCAACTCATAAATCCTGCAGAAAAGTCAGGAGAAACTACGTTTGCACTAGGCAGTTAATTGCCTGAAAACCACATCAGCCAAAAGTCGCCCCTCGAGGGTTAACTCTAATTTCCCAGAAATTTCATTAACTAATTTGTCTTTAATTAACTTCTCAACGTTTTTTTGATCGAAATCTGCTTTATCAATACCTGACTTTAATCGACTTAAAAGCATTACTTCTTCATTTCTTATTTGTTCATTAGTTAGATTTTCTCGAGCTAAAGCTGGGCTTTGATCTTGATCTAAACTTTCACGCCAATTTTTAGGTAACTTTTGATTCCACCAACGAACACCATTTATATGAGAGTGGGCGCCTGGACCAATACCCCACCAATTATTACCTTTCCAATAATTCAAATTATGTTGGCATTCTTTATTATCTTTTGCCCAATTAGATATTTCATACCACGAATAACCATTCTCGGTCAGCATTTTTTCTGCTAATTGATATTTATCTGCTGCGTCATCATCACTTACCGCTTTGATTTCGCCACGACTTAATTGCGATCCCATTTTTGTTCCAGGTTCAATTACTAATGAATACGCTGAAATATGGGGTGGATTAATTGCAATGGCGTCTTTAAGAGTGTTAGACCAGTCATCAAGACTTTCCCCTGGTGTTCCATAAATTAAATCAAGACTGAAATTATCAAAGCCAGATTTTTTTAGTATTTCAACTGAAGTTACAACATTTGCAGGATTGTGAGTTCTATCAAGAACTTGCAATACATTTTTTGCTGAACTTTGCATCCCCAGTGAGATTCGATTAATGCCTGCTTTGCGCCAATCTTCAGCTTTAGATTGCGTAATGGTATCTGGGTTTGCCTCAAGGGTTATCTCTAAATCTTTCTTTAATGCGAAATGATTTGAAACATTGTTTATAAATTCACTTATGACGTTTGCTTCAAGTAAAGATGGTGTTCCTCCACCAAAAAAGATGGTGTCGACCGTTAATTTTTCACCTAGAATTTTTCTAGCAAAAATTGTTTCCTTTATTGCTGATTGAAGCCAGCTTTCTATCTGATCGTCTCTATCTAATTCTGATGGAGTGTAAGTATTAAAGTCGCAATATCCGCATCTCTTTGAGCAATATGGCACGTGAACATATAAAGAAAATGGTTTGTTTTTTAGATTGCCAACATTGGGTAATTTTCCATCACTTGGTGCTGGATCGCCTTCGGGTAATGCCGCCATTTAATCCTTATTTGTTAGTAATCATTTCTTGTCTTTAGAGGCAGAATCAGCATTGGTTTGCAGGGCTGCCACAAATGCTTCTTGTGGAACCTCGACTCGACCCACCATCTTCATGCGCTTCTTACCTTCTTTTTGTTTCTCCAAAAGCTTTCGCTTACGACTGATATCTCCGCCATAGCATTTTGCCAATACGTCTTTTCTAATTGCTCTAATTGATTCTCTAGCAATAATTCTGGCCCCAATAGCTGCTTGAATTGGAACTTCAAATTGTTGTCTTGGAATTAATTCTTTTAATCTTCCAGTCATTTCGACTCCATATGCATAAGCTTTGTCTTTGTGCACAATGGAAGAAAATGCATCAACTGGATCTCCGTGTAACAAAATGTCGACTTTTACTAAATCTGCAACTTGCTCACCAGATGGTTCATAATCAAATGAGGCATAACCTCTAGTTTTTGACTTTAGTTGATCAAAGAAATCAAACACAATTTCCGCTAAAGGTAATGTGTATCTAAGTTCAACTCGATCTTCAGATAAATAATCCATATTATGCATTTGTCCACGGCGCTCTTGTGCTAATTCCATAACTGGACCTATGTAATCACTTGGGGTAAGAATTGTTGCCTTAACTACTGGTTCATAAATCTCAGAGACTTTGCCACTGGGAAATTCACTTGGGTTGGTAATGTCAATTTCTTGTCCATCTTCCATCAAAATGCGATAGCCCACACTTGGGGCAGTTGAGATCAAACTTAAATTAAATTCTCTATCTAATCTTTCTCTAACAATTTCTAAATGAAGTAATCCTAAAAATCCACATCTGTAGCCAAAACCTAAAGCAACAGAGGATTCTGGCTCATAAACTAATGCCGCATCATTTAATTGCAATTTATCTAGGGCGTCTCTTAATAGTGGGTAATCACTTCCGTCAATTGGAAATAAGCCAGCAAAAACCATTGGCTTTGGATCTCTAAATCCAGCTAAAGCTTGGGTGGCAGGTTTAACAAAATCAG
>Ga0208599_1000357_pt1 | contig 11260 bp, 13 predicted proteins | sample LakMenEpi17Aug12_FD_150706 | JGI IMG/M metagenome (GOLD analysis project Ga0208599, IMG submission 150706) | Freshwater microbial communities from Lake Mendota, WI - 17AUG2012 deep hole epilimnion (SPAdes) | ecosystem: Environmental > Aquatic > Freshwater > Lake > Epilimnion/Euphotic zone ... | reverse complement strand
AGCATGGACACCAGAAGTTCGCCAAGCATACGAAACATTTAAGGCTGAACAAGCCAATAAGTTAGGAGTAGCATAATGGCATCAACAATTTCGGCTGGAACTACTAGCGGTACAGCGATTGCTGTTGCTGGCGATACTAGCGGTGTATTACAACTTCAAACAAACGGTACAACGGCGGCTGTAAGTATCTCTACTGGTCAGCAAGTACAAGTTCATACTGCTGGTACTGCATCTGCACCAGTTATTTCTAAATCAGATGATACCAATACAGGTATCTTCTTCCCAGCAGCAGATACGATTGCGTTTTCTGAAGGTGGTGCTGAGTCCATGCGTATTGACTCTAGTGGTAATGTATTAGTTGGTACTACAAGCACATCAATAATTAGTGGATGGAGTGTAAAAGGCATCGCAATGAGTGGTGATTTAACTGGTGGTGCTATGACCATTAATTCATCAAGCTCTACAGGCACACAGTATTTTATTGGTTTTGGTAGGGGTGGCTCGCTTTGTGGTTCTATTCAATCTACAGGAACTAATGCTACATCTTATTCAACATCTTCAGATTATCGTTTAAAAGAAAACATTGCACCAATGACAGGTGCTTTGGATAAAGTTGCTCAACTTAAACCTGTTACTTATACATGGAAATCTGACGGCACAGAAAGTCAAGGTTTTATTGCCCATGAACTTCAAGCAGTAGTGCCTGATTGCGTAATTGGTGAAAAAGATGCGGTAGATGAAGATGGAAACATTAAACCACAAGGTGTTGATACATCATTTTTGGTGGCTACTCTTACAGCAGCAATCCAAGAACTCAAAGCCATCGTAGATACACAAGCAATCGAAATCGCTGCATTAAAAGGAACTGAATAATGCCCATCACTATTGACGGCTCAAACGGAATAACCCAAGCTGGAGAGTTTAACTCCGATAGTAGCTTTGGGTTCAAGAACCGCATTATTAATGGTGCAATGGTGATTGACCAGCGTAATGCTGGTGCTAGTGGTACAGCCAACGGATATACTGTAGATAGGTGGGCATATGTTGCAAGTCAAGCGTCAAAAGCAACTTGGCAACAAAACGCAGGTTCAGTAACACCACCAGCAGGATTTATAAAATATCTTGGTTTTACATCATCTTCAGCATACACAGTAGGAGCTTCGGAAGTTTTTCTTGCTTATCAACCAATTGAGGGTTTAAATGTTTTTGATTTAGGTTGGGGAACTGCAAGTGCAAAAACAATTACTCTTAGTTTTTGGGTTCGTTCTAGTTTAACTGGTACTTTTGGTGGCGCTTTGCAAAATAGCGCACAAAATCGTTCTTACCCATTTAGCTACACTGTTTCTTCCGCTAGCACATGGGAACAAAAGTCCATAACAATTGCTGGTGATACAAGCGGAACTTGGCTAACTACAAACGGAATTGGCATTCTACTTAGTTTTAGTCTTGGAACTGGTTCTACATTTAGTGGTACTGCTAGTGCATGGGCTGGAGCAGATTATCGTTCAGCCACAGGAGCAACATCCGTAGTCGGTACAAACGGTGCTACCTTCTACATTACTGGAGTTCAGCTTGAGGTAGGCTCTACAGCTACTAGCTTTGATTACAGACCTTACACTACAGAACTGCAGCTTTGCCAACGCTATTATGAAAATAGTGGAACGGACATTAATTCAATTTCTATGTTTAATGGAAGAACAGTATCTGGTAGCGTATATTGGGCTATTAGTCAGTTTAAAGTTGAAAAACGAGCAGCTCCAACAATAGTATTAACAAATCAAGCTAATTCTGGGTTTGGCACAACAACAGGTGTAGAAGGTAGCACAACTAAAGGATATAGAGAAGCAAGAACAGCGACTTCTACAGCAGATGCTGGGTATTATTTTTCATCTTGGACTGCGAGTATTGAATTATGATTGCATACAAATTAATAAAACCTAGTTTTGGCTCTGTAAATATTGTTGAACGCCTATCCGACAACGCTTTTATCCCGTTCGACCCTCAAAATACTGATTTTGCTAACTTCAAAAAAGAAGTTTTAGCTGGTGCAGAACTGCAAGATGCCGATGGGAATGTGATGTCGCAAGAACAGGCAACAGAATTTATTAACACTTTACAGTAATGTCTAAATATACAGATCAGTATGTTCTATATGGGTATTGGGATTACGGCTATGCTGTAGGAGATGTATTACCAACAGAGGCTAGTGCCTCTATCACAGGGATTGGCACAGTAAATGCTGTTCCTAATGCAATACGAGCTGGTAGTGCATCTATTACAGGCACAGGATCTATAAGTGGCTTAGGCATCCGTTTAAGGCTTTCTGAGGCTTCTATTACTGCTGATGCTACAGCAACTGGTGCAGGTATTCGTTTACGCTTGTCTACAGGATCAATTACAGGTAATGCAACTATTACTGGTCTTGGTGGCATTATTGCCGAAGGATTTGGAAGTATCACAGGAATTGCCACAATTGGTGGTACAGGAAATGCTGTTTTTGCTGGAAATGGAACTTTAACTGGAACTGTAACATTTACAGCTACAGGATATATATATGGAGAAGAATGGTCTGATGTTTCTACTGTAGCAAATACATGGAATACATCTACTGTTTCTAGTGATACATGGACAGATTCATCTGTTGGTTCTAATACATGGACAAATGTATCAGTAGTAGCAAATAGTTGGAACGATAAAAATATTGGAAATAACACATGGCTAAATCAGTAATTCAGTTTGAGGAGTGGTTACCAGACCAACCAGGTGTCGCTGGTGCACTACAAGAAGCATACAATGTAGTGCCACAAGCAATTGGCTATGGTACTTTGCCTAGCGCAGTAGACCTATCTGCAGCAGCAGACACAAACCTAAACAATGTGTTTGTTTCTAAATACGCAGGCACATCTACATTATTTGCTGGTAGCTTCACTAAGCTATATAAGTTTGATTCTTCTGATCTAAGTGTAGACAATGTATCTAAGTCTGGAAACTACACAGGAACTAATCGTTGGAACTTTGCTCAGTTTGGCTCATCTGTTATTGTTGCTAATGGAGTTGCCAAGTTACAGCGTTGGGATCTTGCAAGTTCTACAGCATTTGCAGACTTGGCAGCAGCAGCACCAACAGCTAGATTTGTAGCAGCAGTTCGTGATTTTGTGGTCGCAGGCAATGTAGCAGGAGAAGAATCCACAGTCTATTGGTCTGATATTAACGATGAGACAGATTGGACTCCAGCAACCACCAGTCAATCTGACAGCCAAGTATTGCCCGATGGTGGCGATGTGCGTGGTGTTACTGGTGGCGAGTTTGGCTTAGTCTTACTAGAGCGTTCTATTGTGCGTATGTCGTATGTTGGTGCGCCATTGTTCTTTCAGTTTGACACTATCGCTAAGAACATTGGATGCTATGAGTCTAACTCTGTAGTCCAGTACGGAAACCTAACATTTTTCCTATCAGATGATGGATTCTATTCTTGCGATGGTCAGATACTAAACGACATTGGATCAGAAAAGGTAAATCGCCACTTCTATACTTTTGTAGATCAATCTAAGTTAAACGAAATGAGTGCAACTGTAGATGTAATCCGTAAATTAGTCATTTGGCAATATACCGATATTTTTGCTCAAAAACGCTACATGATCTACAACTTTCAAACTAGGAAATGGTCTGAGGGAACAGCCAATACAGACTATTTAGGTAGCGCAGCAACCGCAGGAACAACCTTAGAAGGCTTGGATACCTTTGGAACAATGGATTCTATTGAGACATCGTTTGACTCTCGTTTATGGGCAGGTGGCAAGTTTGTTCTTGCCGGAGTAAAAGGTGCAAAGATTGTTACACTTACTGGACAGCCAGCCACAGGATATATCACCACAAACGACATAGGCGATGGCAATCAGTCCATGATTACTTTGGTTAAGCCCAAGATTGATACAGGCTCTGCAAGCGTTTCTATAGCCTCTAGGAATCTTTTAAACGAAGTACCTAGCTTTCCTACAGCAACCGCAGCAGATAGCGAAAATAGGATCGGTTTTAGAAATAGCGGTAATTACCACAGAGTTAAAGTATTTCCTACTGGGGCTAACTGGAAAAGTGCAGTTGGTGTAGAGATTGATATTGTTAAAACATCGGGCAGATAATGTTTCGTAGACTATCCCCTCAAGGTGGTGATCCAAGAGCAGTAGCTGAGATCGTCAATAACATTATGGATGGCAAGACCAACAATACAGGGTCTGTTACTTTAGCTACAAGTAGTGCTACTTCTACAACAATCAATGACGCTCGGATTGGTCAAGATAGTACGATTATCTTAGTGCCAAGCGATGATGTATCGGCAGCATCCTTTTTCCCTTATTTAGCGGTACAAGACGATACAGACCAAGCTGCGACAACAACAACCGCAGCCAATGTTATGTCGTTTAGCACTACAGACTATAGCCTAGGCGCAAGTCTAGTAAGTAATACGAAACTAACAGCAGGTTACTCTGGACTGTATAACATACAATTTTCTGTACAACTAACTAATACGACCAACGATGCACAAACAGTTAGTATTTGGTTTAGTAAAAACGGAACAAATGTAGCAAACAGTAATAGCGAGTTTGGTATTAAAGCTAGAAAATCAAGTGGTGCTGCTAGTCAAGCTATTGCAGCACTAAACTTCTTTATTGCATTGCAAAAAGATGATTATGTAGAGTTGTATTGGAGACCAACCGACATTGGTGTAAGCATTGAGCATTTTGCAACACAAAGCACACCAACTAGACCAGCAACACCAAGCATCATAGCCACCATGAGTTATTTATCATCGAATGGCTATACCAGTAATCTTTTTACAATGCCTTATATATCGGCAGTTCAGAATGGATCTGCAACCATTAGTCATCCGGCTAATTCAGTTTCAGGAATGACATATAAATATGTGATCGTTGGTTAAAAATAATACATTTATATTTTATAATATGTAAAATTGTGGTATGGAAAAAGTCTACATACAGCCACACGAATTACGGATGTATTGGACTTTTGTAAGAAAAGGTTTACAAACAATATTAAGCAAGTCTCCTGAGGATTGGATTCCTGAGGATGTATATGTAGATTGTTTCAACAGTAAAGCTCTTTTATGGGCTTTCAAGCAGGACAACCGATTAGTTGGTTTTTCGGTTCTGCAACCCCAAGGCGATAACCTACATATATGGTGTGCTTATTTTGAGCATAACCTTGAACCTTGTTGGCAAGCAATCCAAGAGATTGCTGTTGTTGGCGGTGCAAGAACAATAACCTTTGACTCCCATAGAAAAGGTTGGGATCAAGTAGCAAGAAAACTAGGGTTTAGCCCTAGAAAATGGATAAAGGAGCTTTAGTATGAGTGGTATCGGAAAAGCAATCGGTGGTCTATTTGGTGGATCTAGCCAACAAGGAACACAGAATATTAACCAAAGCCAAAGTGGTAGGTCTGTTACTCAACTAGACCCAATGCTACAGCCTTATGTAGAATTTGGTCTTGGTGAGGCTCGTAGACTGTATGAGACCCAAGCACCTAGTTACTTCCCTGGACAAACCTTTGTAAGTCCATCACAAACCACTTTATCGGCACTACAGAGCGCAGAACAACGAGCGATGGGGGGTAGCCCCTTATTGCGCCAAGCACAGACACAGGCACAGCGTACGGCAGGCGGTGAGTATCTACAGGGAAACCCATTCTTTCAGGGTGCTTTTGCTCCTGCTGCTCGTCAAGCTCAAGAAGCATTTGCATCCTCTATTCAAGACATAACATCTAAAGCATCATCGGCAGGTCGTTATGGTTCAGGCGCAATGGGTCGATTAGAAGGTAAGGCTGGAGACATATTTTCTCGTAACCTAACAGAGACAGCAGGAAAACTAGCATATCAAAATTATGCAGATGAAAGAGCAAGACAAGAAGCTGCAAATATGTTGTTGCCTCAACTAGCAGCACAAGATTACGCAGATATTGAGCGTTTAGCCAATGTTGGTCAAGCGCGTGAAGCCTATGACTTACAGGCTCTACAAGATCAAATCAATCGCTTTAACTACGAGCAAAACTTACCACAGGCTAAATTACAGTCTTACCTAAGTTCTATATATGGCGCACCTGCTGGTGGCATTACAGAAAGTACTGGCACATCCACTATGCAACAACCAATCTACGGAAACCCATCACAATCATTCTTAGGCAATCTAACTAGCTTAATTGGATTAGGACAAGCTACTGGGATTAATAAGAAAATTGGTGGACTTTTCGGTTAAGGATGATATGAATCTTTCATTTTTAGACAATATATTTAAGCCAATCGGTAAAGGCTTTGCTGAAGCAGATACCTTTATGAACCGAGAGATGCCTTTTAATATGTCTTGGGGATTCCCTGCTGCGTTGGTTGCTTCTTATTTTGCTCCACAGATTATGGGATCAATGGGAAGTGCTGGAGGTTCTGCTACTGGAAACTCTATGCTTGGTAGCCTTGGCTTAGAGGGTGGTGGTGCTTTTGTACCAACCGCAGGTAATAGTTTTTCCCTTTCTAGCGTAATACCAAACTCTAGTGCAGCGTTAGGTACTGGAAACGCTTTTGGAAATGTTACAGGGTCTGGTCAGGGTGGTCTTTTAGATTACTTAGGACTAGGATCAGAATCAGGTGGTCAGTTTGCTGGAGAAGGAATGTTTGATTTACCTTCTAGTGCATTTACACCAGAATACTTAGACGCTCTTGCAAAACAACAAGGTGTTTCTCAAGGAGAGCCATCGTTCTTCCAAAGACTAATGGGTAACACAGAGCAAGGTTTATACGACAATCTAAGACCACAAAAAGGATTAGATTTAGCAAGAATGGGTCAAGAAAGCAATAGACAAGCCCAATCACAGTTTGATGAAATAAACAAAATTAGAAGGCAAGAGATGAATTTGCCAAAAGCAGGAATGAAGCGTGGAGAAGCTGTAGATGCCCAAAGCGCACTACTAGCCCTATTAGCATCTAATCAACCAAAAACTAGAGTTCCTAGAATCTCTTTACTCTGAGGCAAACATGGCAACAATACCATCATACTATGAAGGTTTACTCTCACCAGAGGATATGGCTGGTTTAAGAAGCCAAGCATTAACGGCTGGTTTATTAACAGCAGGACAAGCATTAGCTCGTTCAGGCGCACCATCCTTAACGCCTGGCGGTGGCACAGGAATTGCAGACGCTGCTGCTGGTTTTTATGGTGGATACCAAGGCACGATAGATTCTGCTTTACAAAACATGATTCGTGGGCAACAGGTACAGGAAAATATACGCAAACAAAAAGATGCACAACGAATGAGAGATATGATGGCTGGAATTATGACTCCACAGCCTACTCAGATTCCAATGGCTACAGGAAAGGGCTCTCAATTAGAAATTTTGTCTCGCCCTGAATTTGGTGGAAATATGGCTGTTCCAGAGACAGCAGCAGCGTTAAGAGAAAATCTGCCAATGACTCCTCAAATTGACACAAATAGATTATTGCAAGTTATTGCAATGACAGATCCAGTTGAAGCAGCAAAACTACTGGTTCAGAAACCTACAAAATTACCTGGCAAGATTGATGAGTTTGTTACTGCTAAACAAATGGGGTTAATTCCTCAGAATATGACTCTTGAAGCATATGAAAAAATTGGCAAAACACCATTAGTTCAGGTTGGTGCTGGAGACACGGCATTGCAAAAATTAGATGCAGAGCAAATTGGATCTATGTCAGCAAAAGTTAATAGTGCAAGAGAGGCTGCAAACACAGCAGCAACAATTGAGAATTTATTAAAAGGCAAAGGCGGTGGCGAAGTTGTGAGAGTTGGTGCTAATCTTGTTCAAGCTCTTGGATTACCAAGCGAAACAGCAAGTTCAAATGCTTTAGCACAAGCATTGCAAGTAAGGGCAGCAACACAAGTTCGTGCTGCTGGTTCTGGATCAACATCTGACCTAGAATTTAAGTCATTCTTATCTGTGTTCCCATCTTTAGGAACATCTGAACAAGGTAGAACTTTAATGGCTAAAGGATTAAGAGCGTTTGCTGATCGTGATGCGTTAATTGAAAGAAAAGCAAGAGAACTATTTGGTCAAGGCAAATATAGTGCTGCTGCTATTGCTGAATACGATGCAAGTCTTGGTGCAGTATTAGATCCAAAAGTCTTTGGAAGCATTAATCAAGGAAGTGGCAACACAACAGGATCAAGAAAAGACTTTAGAACTCCATCATCACCACGATAGGAATAAAGATGGCTGAAAGTGCAAAAATTATTAGGTTAACAGATGGAACAGAGGCAATGTTTAATGTCAGAGATTCTTTAGCTGATATTGATAAAAAACTTGCTGAAAATGGATTGCAAAGAGACGCATCTATTAAACCTTATGCAGAAAGAGGAACAGTTGATTCTGCTATGGCAAAAGTAAATTTGCCTATTGTAGAAGGAGTAACTAGCGTTGTTGGATTGCCAGCTTTAGTTATGGAAGGATTCCAAAAGGGCGCAGAAAAAATCTCTCAATTAGCATTTGGTAGAACACCAGAGCAAACAGCAGTTGGCAGACCAATAGCAACAATGCCAACACCAGCTCAAATGCAAAAGGCAATTGGTGAATATGTGCCAATGGAAAGAGCAGAGAGCTTTCCTGGTCAATTGGCTCAAACAGCAGTTCGTAATATTGTTTCTGCTCCTGTTCCTGGTGCTGCAGTTCCTTCTTTGTTGGCTGCTGGTGGAGAAGAAACATTAGCATTGCCTTTTCGTGGAACTGATTTAGAGCCATATGCTCGCATGGTTGGTGGTGTAGCTGCTCCTTTGGCTACTGTTCCTATGGCAGTTAAGTCTCCATTGGAAAGAATGTATGCTGAGTCTACAAAAACAATGACACCAGAACAGGTGGCAAGAGCATCACAGTTACAAACACAATCATTTGATATGGGTATGCCTGTAACCTCATTTGAAGCTATGCAACAAGCAGCAGGTGGTAGAACAACATTGCCCTCTATTCAAAGACAAGTAGAAGGCACTCCAAGATCTGCTCCAATAATGGCTGAATTTATGGGTACGCGCGGTCAACAAACTCAACAGTCTTTAGAACAAGCGTTTCCGATGACCACTAGAGAGCAAATGGGAACGGAAGTACAAAGAGCAGCCCAAGCAGAACAACGAGCAATTCAAAAACAAATAGTAAAAGAAGGCTCTCCTGCGTTTGAAGCAATTAAAGAAAAGAAAATTCCTAAAACTTGGATGACCAATTTAGAAAACGAATCTGCTGTTATAGCAGAGGCTTCTAAAGCTGTCGATAATATTCCAGCATACCAAGATCTATTAAAAGGCTATGAGACAAACTCTATTGCTAGAATTGAGGCAATGAGACAGTTTTTAGCAGACAAGTATGATACTTTAGCTTCACAAAGTATGGGTAAGGTTACAGGCGAAATGAAAGCCTATCAAGCAGCTAGAGCCAAACTTGTAGAAAGAGCAGACCAACAAGTAAAAGACTATAAACCTGCAAGACAAAACTACGATGCTATTCGTGAAAGAATAGAAACCCCAGTAAGAGAATCTCCTATTCCTGGTATGGCAGCAACAAATGAACTTCCAAGACAATTTGGTGAGTTATTTGCTACAAAGCCTGCTGAAATTGCATTAACACCTAAAAAAGTAACAATGGCAGTTCAGGCATTAGGAAAAACAGATGCAGCTTTACCAAAAGAGTTCCTTAATCAGTATATGCGAGCATCATTAGAAAATGTACAACGAGCTGCGTCTACACAAGCCGGTACTGTTGGTGCTAGGTTTGCAGATACCATCGTTAAAAATACAACCCAAAGAGAAAACCTCAAAGCTGCATTTAAAGAAGTTTACGGAGAAAAAGGAACTCAAGCAGTAAGAGGTTTAAACACTATGCTTGATATTTTAGAGGCACAAGGTCGTAGATTGCCAGCAGGATCACCTACAGCAGAAAAAGGAATGATGGCACAAGAAAGTGTCAGCTTGTTAGGAAAAACATTTAAATCGCCAATAGGTGTATTTGGGGATTTATATCAAGGCATATTTTATGGTCGAGATTACGAAAGAATAGCAAAAGCAATTACAGACCCAAGAGGTGTTGATGCTCTAGAAAAATTAGCAAAAGCTGGCAAAGATCGCAGAAAAATTGCACTAGCAATGACAGAATTTCAGCAAATTGTTAGAGCGTTAGACGAAGAACAACAGTAAGGAAAACCATGGCAAAGACTAAGATTTCAGAATTTGATTTAACACCAGCAAATAATACCGATATAGACGGTATTAACATTGCAGAAGGTTGCGCTCCTAGTGGCATTAACAATGCTATTCGTGAGTTGATGAGTCAATTAAAAGCTCAACAAGATGGTTCTTCTGGCGATACTTTTACTCTTACTGGAACGCTAACAGCAGCTACTGTTGTAACTTCTGGCACAGTATCTTCTTCTGGTACTTTAGCGGTTACAGGCAATTTAACCCTTGATGGCGCATCAGGAACTTCTGGTCAATCATTACTTTCAGCAGGATCAGGAGCAACTCCTACTTGGGGAACACCATTCTTAGCTGGAATGATTATGCTGTGGTCTGGTTCTGTAGCATCTATTCCTAGTGGATGGGTGCTGTGCAACGGATCTAGCGGTACTCCAGACTTACGCAATCGCTTTGTAGTTGGCGCTGGTTCTACTTATGCTGTGGGTGCTACTGGCGGTTCTGCTGATGCTACTTTAGTGAGCCATACACATACTGGAACTACTGCTAATGCTGGTTCACATACGCACACTATTAATGCGGATGGTATAAATAATACAGGAATAAACAATGCAGTTATTTCTGTGAATCAAGGCATATCAGCTACTTTTACAAGTTCTTCAGTAAACGCTGTTGGAGATCATGCTCATACTTTTACAACGGATAGTTCTGGTTCTAGTGCTACAAATGCTAATTTACCTCCATACTATGCTCTTGCTTACATTATGAAAACATAAGGTGCTATATGTTTATTATTGATTGGATTCTAGATAGATTTGGCTATGTTAATAAAGCAAGCATAGTCTTTTCTATACCTAAACCTTGCAAAAAAGTCGCGACTAAAAAGAAAACTGTTGCAAAAAAGTCGCTAGGTAAACGGAGGTTAGGATGAACGATAAGTTTGAATTTGACCCATTCAAATTTGGTGGTCTAGTAGCTCAGGTCGAGCATCTGCAAGAAAAAGTAGATAGCATGGAATCTGATATTAAGAAGTTAGTCGCTATGGCAGAG
>Ga0208599_1000354_pt1 | contig 11350 bp, 1 predicted proteins | sample LakMenEpi17Aug12_FD_150706 | JGI IMG/M metagenome (GOLD analysis project Ga0208599, IMG submission 150706) | Freshwater microbial communities from Lake Mendota, WI - 17AUG2012 deep hole epilimnion (SPAdes) | ecosystem: Environmental > Aquatic > Freshwater > Lake > Epilimnion/Euphotic zone ... | reverse complement strand
CACTGTTGCACCAATAGCATTGACTGCTGTTGCAATATCATTTCCAAAGTCCTTGACGCTCACGACATCGCGGAGCTTGGACAAGACCGTCCGTCCAACCGATGTTGCATCGGCAGTTCGGAATCCGACAAGTCCGGCACCTGCTGTCGTGACTCCAGTATTTGCCAAGTCAGTACGGAGCGCACTATCAGTCCCGCTACCTGCTGATGGAATCGGCAACCCGTTGGCATCGAAAACCAAGTATTTGCTAGCACGGACCGCCGCCGTCGGCAGCTCCATGTTCAGGTTGCCGTCCGAGATCGGCCCCTTCAGGCTGCGGCCCACGTCTTCGGACATCTGCTGGATCTGGATCGTGGCCCGGTCCAGCGCGTCCGTGATGACCTCGGGGTAGAACCCGCCCTGGTTCGTCAGGTCGGTCGGCTGAAGGTTGGCGATGTCCGACGTGATCGTGACCGTGCTCGTCGCCGAGGCAGCCACCGTCAGGTTCACCGTGCCGCCAGGGTTCGTGTTCTGATTACCGTTCAACGCGACCGTATAGTCGCTGCCGAGGACGAGCGACGTTTCAACGCCCGTTGAAGTGTTCAGGCGCACGACATTGAGGTCGGCGGCCGCAAACACCTTGAAGGTGTAGGGGAGTGCCGTGCCGCTCAAGAACGGGCCGGCGATGCGTGTAGTGCTGCTAATCGTCATCTTTGGTGTTCCTCGGCGTATCGGAGGCTACGGATCATGGGTACGGTTACGGGTACGGTAATCAACGCTGCACGCCAGTCAGCGGCGCGAGCACGGCGGTAGGTCCAGTGACTTCACCCTCCACCAGCGCCTCGATGCCGTCGATGGTGCGGTTGACCTGGGCGCTCGGCAAGCCCGTGAACGCGCCGAGCGTGTTAATGGCCGCCCTGCGGAAGGCGCGGTCGAACTCGAGCTGGCCCGCCTGCGTGGCAAGCCCGTAGACCTCGCCGACGGCCCGCAGGCCGGCAGGACCACCGTAGCCCATGCGAGCGCCCTCGGCGCCCGTCATAAGCTGCGCGGCCCCACCAAACTCGCGGACGATGACCATCGTGCCCATGAGGTACGACAGTTCCTCGGCGGCAAGCTTGCGGGCGAGCGCCTCGGGATCAAGTTCGTCCTCGCCGGCGTCGGGCTGGATTACGCTCTTGATGGCGTAGCCGAGCACGACCGGGACCACCAGCAGCATGGCATAGTCGGCGGCCAGCTTGCCCTTGCTGCGGGCCGTCATCGTCTGCACGGCGGTCATGTTGTAGACGGTATTCATGTACGAATAGAACACCGTGAACAACTTCATGGCCGGGCCGCCGCGCTCCACGGCTGCCAGGTCCGAGACAAGGCCGCTGCCCTGCGAGTCGCGCACCGCCTGGTCGGCGAGCGCCACAGCCCTGGCATCGTCCTTCCCGGCGTCAAGCGCCTTCTGGTACGCGCCGAGCCAGGTCGGGACATCCACCGACCGCTGCATGTTCATCATCAGGAAGTAGGTGCCAGCCGTTACCCGACGGGCCACCTCTGTCTGCCCGCGTACACGGTTCTTGATCTCGTTGATCTCGCGGAACTGCGTGCGACCGCGCTCAGCCATGAACGAACTCTTCTCGGCGACCATCTTGGACGACTCGAACGGACTCGTCGAGAACTGCACGATGCCCTGCCCAACGTACTTGGCACCGATGCGGACGATGCTCTGGTTGAAGCCAGTGACCTGCATGGCAGCACTAACCACGTTGAACCCGAGGCCCGAGGCGCTGATGCCTTGCCGCAGCCAGGACAGAACCGACTCGCCGGCAACCTGCTGGCCCCGCGCCCCAGTCGCGTTGTCCTTCGTCCAGTCGCGGAGCTGCTTTAGGAACTCCGGCCCACGAGTCTCGCGGACGGCGTTGGCGAACTGCGTGTCCCTCAGCAGACGGTTCGTGGAGATAAGCCACTCGTGCCACGACAGATCGTGGATCACGTCGTTCACGCCGCTGAACGCGGCGTCGAGCGTGTACAGGATCGGCCTGTCACGGACTTCCTTGGCACGTGCCTTGACGAACGACCGCCGAGTGGTGGCCGCCGTATAAGCGCCCTGTAGTTCGCGCTTGGCGTCTTCGGCTGCGTCCACGGTCGCCACCCGGTCGGATGCCACCGGGTCGTACTTGACCGGGTAGTAGCCGCCCTGGAGGGCGACCTCCTTGCCGTCCGACGTGCGGACGGTGAACGGCACGGGCGTCACCCAGGTCGGCTCCTTGCCATACAGCCGGCGTTCCTTGGCGGCGATCTCCGGGCGGTATCCGTCGATAAAGTCCCACACCTGCTGCACCGCCATCCATTCGGCCTCGGTCAGGCTCTCGAGGACGGGCTGCAGCTTCTCCATCGTCCAGCCTTCGCCGTCAAGGAGACGCTGGCGGTTGCCGTCGTTGCCGAGATTCAGGGCAATGGAAATCCGCGCTTCGCGGTTCAGGCTGCGACCGATGGACGGGAAGAACATTCCCTTGCCACCCATGTTGCCGAGCGCGAACACCGGCTTCAGGATCTCGCCGAGCTTCAGGGAAGCCTCGGCCCGCATGCGCGTTTCCATGTCGGAGGCGTCGTTCGCCGTGCGAATGATGGTGTTCCAGAGCGGTCCATCCTCCTTTCCGCCGTCAAGGATGCGGGCGATGGACGCTGCCTTCAGATGCTGAGCAGCGAACCCGCGCAGGAACGCCGCCGTGCGGCCGATCCCGGTCAGGGGCGTGCGAGGGTCGATCTGTAGTTCGCGCACCTTGCCAACTGCACGGATGCGGGTGACGATCTCGTCGCGCACTTCCTCGAACGCAGCACGCTCCTCAGCCAGACGCATCTTCTGCTCGTTCTTGCCGATGTGCTCAATCTGACGGACGGCGTCCACCAGGTCGCGGAACTCGCTGACCTTCAGTTCCTTGTAGTTGACGCGGCGCGCCTCGTCGGTGATCTCCTCGGCGATGTCCGGCACCACGCCGGCAGCCTCGAGGTCGGTGAGGTACTTCGCCATCGTGCGGCGCTCGTCGAGACGCTTCAGGCTGACCTGAGCCACCTCGAACCGCTCAAGCAGGCCGGCAATCTGGTCAGCCGCGGCAGCGCCCATGCGCTTGACGTTGCTGTCTCGCAGCACGCCGCGCAGGTACTTGACCTGCTTGTCCACGTACTCCTTGACACGCAGCGCCTCGGCGGCGAGCTGGTTCTGGTAGAGCTGAGCACGCTTGGCGCGGATCAGCGCCTGCTGGCGGTCAGCACCGTATCGCTGCACCAGTTCTTCCACTGGCTCAGTGATTCCGTAGGTGCGCTGGATGCGATCTGCGTCGCGTGCAGCCCTGGACTCGGCAGCAACAAACTCACCCGGACGCACTTCGCGGATGGTCATGTCCGAGATCATGTCGGCGGCAATTTGCTTGGCTGCCTCGAGCATGACGCGCACGGGCTGCGTCGCCTTGGCAATGTGCCGCAGCTCCACGGCCACAAACCGAGCGCGGGCCTCGTTGTGAAGCGCCTTCTGCACCTCGGCCTCGAGCGCCGCGGGAGTGTTCATTTCACCAAACCGTCGAAGCATCTCGGCGTCCGTGCGCTCGGCAACTGCTTCCTTCATGGGCTTTGCTGCCAGCAGGGCGCGGACCATCTCGTCGCCGCTGCCGTAGCCGAATGTCTCAGCCACCACGTCCGGGTCCAGCCCGTCGCGGCCGAGCATCCCGTACTTGCCCGTCCCGAGCGGGGTGATGTCCGGGCGCACGTTCGCCGGCACGGCCATCCCCGTGGCGCGGATCGGCTCGACGCTTTCAGCCGACGGCATGCCGGCGTACATGGCGCGGACTTTCTCGATATCCAGGCGGTGCGTGCCTTCAACCTCTACCTCGGCCCCGTCCGTGTCCACGAACCGACCGTAGCGCAGGTAGGTCATGGCCCGGTACACAGGTTCCACCTTAACGGTAGCGGCCACCTCGGCGGTGACTTCCTTGCGCTTGGCTTCGTGCTTCTTCTGAAGGTCGCGCAGGATGCGGGCGCGTGCGTTCCCGAGCCACTGAAGCTGCCGCATGCTGGCGGTGTTCAGGTCGGTGACGGCAGCGTCCGTAGCCTCCTGCTGCATGGCCTGGTACGCGGCCCATTCGGCGTCTGCCATGCCGCTTTCGGCCTGGGTTTGGAACAGACCCTTCATGCCACTGATGGCTTCCTGCCGCTTGATCTGCTCCTCGGACGCGAGCATGCGGTCGAACACGGAGCGCACCTCGGGCGTCAGAATCGGGAGATCGGTGCCGAACTCGCGGCGGTAGATCGCGTTCAGGTCGTCACGAATTGACTTGTACACGCGGCGCATCCACGCGGCGAGACGGTCAAAAACGCCGCGCAACTCCACGCTCGGAGCCTTGCCTTCGTACAGGTAGATCTCGAAGTTGTAGGTGACCTTCTCCTCCAGCGGCCTGCGCTGGTCGATCATCATCGTCTCGTAGTTGTCCAGGCGCTCCTGGGGCGTGGCCCCTTCCACGCCCATGAACACGAACAACGTGTCAAGATCGTCCATCACACGCGCCGGCGGCGTGGCGCTTCGCGCCATGCGGAGGTACTCGGCGATGCGGAGGTGGATCAACTCGTGCGAGAGAGTCGATACGTCACCGCCCTTGCCGACGAGGACGTTCAGAGTTCGCGGGTCGAATCCGCCGCGGGCGGGACCGGGAGCGGCCTGCTCGAATCGTTCCGATTCTCTGAGGTATTGCTCGAGGAGTCGCGTGGCCTCGAGGCGGTAAACATCAATACGCCGTCGCCCAGCAGCGCCTTCAGCTCCTCGCTTGTCCCCTTCTGCACTTGGAGCCGGCGTGGTGATTCTTGTTTCATCGTAAGAGGTCCATCCTTCATATTGCGTGATCCCAACGACACGGTCGTCACTAGACACCGCATCTGCAATTGTACGAGACAGTACATCGGCGTCAAGGCTTGAATCGATGGCAATAACCATCGAATCATCGAACGTTGCGTGCCCCTGAATGCCAAGCGGATACAGCGTGTTTGCGTACAAATCGCCGATCTGTTCCGTGGTCAAGCCTGGCTGCAATTGCAACCTGATGACGCCCGTCTTGGAAGATCCCTTAAACTCAGTCGCAGAGATTGCGAACATTGCCTCCTGAGAAAGTGATTCGCCAATTGTTCGAGCGATCTGGCGAACCAGCGGGCTTGGCGGCATCCGCAACGCGAACCCGACATTTGTATCGCCCTTCCAACCACCGACCTGCAGCACCATGTCGGCTGCGACTCCGTATTCGCGAAGCACACGTGGCACAATAGTTTCCGCGACGCGAACGCTAATCTCCTGCCGCCGCAACGGCGACAGCGCATTCCAATTTGCCGTCAGTTCCTTGTTTGCCGGATCAGGCGCAACCTCAAACATAATCGCAGCAGCCGACGGATCAGCAGCAATATTCTTCGCCTGCTCATCCGCTGCCGTTCGTGACACGCCCGAATACCCGGCATTCGGCTGCATGTCTACGGGAAGCTGGACCCACGAAGGAGTCGTGATCCCGCCGGCGCGCTGCATTACCTCGGCCCGAGCCGTGTCAATGTCGATTTCACCATTGACGTATCGCTGCCAAATTGCCGCGACCGGAGCTTTGAGGCCGCCCTTCATTGCGGCCTCGAACATGCCGCGAATTGCCTCCCACGTGATGGACTGCATCTCGCGAGGATCAATTCCCCTGGCTTCGGCAGCTCGACGGTACGCCTCATAGAACACCGCATATCCGCCGCCAAGTCCGAACATCGCATTGCCAACGCCACCGCCGAGTCCATGTGCCACAAGCTTGTCAGTTCCAGCCAACGGCATGAGATATGCGGCAGCGATTGCGTGTGTATCAATCGTTGCAAATCTCGGGTCGGCCGGATTGAACAAGTTGTTGTAGAAGTTTCTGACCTTGTGCTCGCCGCCGATCAACAGGTGAACGTTCTCTGCACGGCCGTCCACGTATGCGGCAATTGCTTTTGCGACCTCGTTGTAACTTCCATAACGAATGCTCGCCGGCGTGCCGGTTTCAGTGACCATCGGACTGCCGACGCCGCCTTCTGGGCTGATGACCGGATATGTCCTGTCATTCTTCGTCTGGTCAAACCATCGAACCATGATGGCGGCAAGGAAGAACTCGCGTTCGGTCAACAACTCGTCGAGCGTGCGATCACCGATATCGTCGATGTTTCCTTGCGCCTCTTCTACCTTGGACGTTGCCGCATTTAGCGCGCTCGAAATTTCGTCGCGCTGCTCTTGCCACTTGGCAATGTCTGCCTTGCCGCGCTTCGGCTTCTTCTCATCAAGCTTGTCGAGCTGCCCCTGCTTCTTGGTCACTTCCTTGCGGAGCGATGAGAGATATGCATCTTGCATATCCGCATCCATCTTCGTGCCGCCTTGCGTGGCAACGATGTCGATAATCCGAATTCCAAGACCGACATTCTCATACCAGTTTTTCTGCGGAGACAAAACCGCAAACACGGTTGCAGCCTGCATCGGCGACAACCCATGACGCTCCGACAGCCAGTCAACGAGCCGCCTTCCACCGACATACCACATCTTCGCACGCTCGCGAATCGAGGCATCCATCGTGTCGTGTAGCCACAATAGGTTGCCAGACATGTGGTCGATGATTTGCTCGAGCTGCTGCTGCTCTGTTGCAGTTTCGTCGATGCGAATTGGCGCGCCAAGTTCTTTGAACTTCGCGAGGTTCTTTGCGACGAACTTGGCATCCTGAAGGAAGGTCGGATAGTCCGCAAGCAAGATGTCATTCAACGCATCTTCGAGCGGCTTGACTGCGGTAGGAACGCGAGTGGACATTGCCGCCTGCTCGAACAGCTTCGGGCTGGTGATGTCGAAGCGGCGCGACAGCGGGACGATGTTGCCTTGCTCGTCGTAGGTGACGGGGTCGGCGAGTTTTGCCTGCTCCTTTGCTGGGACAACATAGACCGTGCTGCGAGTCTTGTCCTCAACTGAAACGCTGTCCATCACGTTGTTGATGATGATGCCGTCGTAGCCAGACTCAAACGCAAGTCGTGCGGCTTCTTCAACCGATACCGCGCCCTCAGGAAGCCGGCCAAACACCGTCCGCTGGTACTCGCGCCCAGGAAATGGAATGTTGTTGTTTCGCGCACCGCCGGCATCAATGACGAGCGGGTTCTGCATTCGCAGCCTCGTGCGATACACGGCAGCGTTATTGCTCGGACTCAACCACGGGTTTCGGAAGTACGTGTAACCCTGTGCGATTGACGGCTTGCTCGTGAAGAACAAGCCACGCGGCGAATCATTGAACTCTGTGAACCCACCCTTCGGGGTTCCGTGAAACGCTTCAATCGTGTACCCGCTGGCACTTGCCGCCTCGTCCACCATGCGCTGCGCCGCTTCCATGTCGCCGCGCTCGACCGCAGCGAGATAGTCTGCGTCGAGCGTGGCGGCCTGGTCGAATGGCGCGGTGACTTCTTGAACTGCGGCTTCCGGGTTGAACGCAATCACTTCAAGGTGCGAGCGGTCTTGGCCTTGCAGGGTTGAATTCACTCCTTTCACGATGATTCCATCGTGACCAGCATCTCGCAGTCGCTGTAGTTCCTCGTTAGTAATCTTCAGAACGAACGACTTGCTTGCCTCGCTGAAGACGTATGGGTTCTGAAGCGTGACCTGAAACTCCTTCGGAGCGCCATATGTCTGCGCGACATCCTTATCTCTCGCTCCGTACCATCCTCCTCCGAGGGTCGTTTCGCGACCCATCCGCTCGCGAGCAAACTCCGTCAGTTTCGCAGCGTTTGATCCACCAGGAGCATGCCACGCAGTTACCGTAATTGGACTTCCTGTGGTTGCCTTGTGCCAAGCCCTTCGGTACTGCGGCGTAGCGACGCCAAACTTATCAACGGCAGCGGCCTGCTCGAACGTCGCTACAGGCGCAATCTCGCCCTGCACGCCGCGCACCTGCAACGGCACGCCGCGCTCGCGCTGGTACTGCGCCGGCGTCATCCCGGCCTCGGCCGCGTCCACGACCACCATCGCCTGACGCAGCTTGGCAATCGTCCGCGCCTCGATGTCGGTGAACTGGCCGACCGCACGGACCTGCTCAAACGCCTCGTCCTCGACCTGCTGCGCCTCGGCGACGAACGCCGCGTCGGCTTCCTGCTTCGCTGCAAGGATCGTGCGCGCCTCCTCCACAACCGCCTGCCGCTCAGCCTCGAACGCCTGCGCCTCGGTGGCGCTCATGGCGTCCGGCGACAAGCGCATGTGCGGTAGCAGCGCGTTCCCGAGTTCCGTGTTGGCGAGCCGAGCGCCGAACTGCGAGGTCGGGATGGTCACGTCGCCGCCCGTTTCCACGGCCTGTTCCAGACGTTCGCGGATGCCGGGGAGTAGTTCCTCGAGCTGCGCCGTCGTGGTGCCGCTCTGCGCGAGCACGTCACGGGCGGTGGCCGCGTCTACGTAGATTGTTTCTGCCGGCGTGTCCTGGGCCTGTGCGGCAAGGAAACGCTCGTATCCCTGCGGGTTGCGCTGGGCAAGTTTGCTTTCCTTGCGGTTCTCGGCGAGGCCGTTGAAGAACTCCTGCTGCCGCTGCGTGGCGCTGGCGCGGCGCAAGTCCACGACAAGGTTCGCGCCTGGGCCGATGCCGCCGAGCAGAGCAGACGCCATGCCGCCATAGGCAAACGCCTCAATGACGCGGCCCGTGGCATCGCGCAGGCTCGTTTCGCTGTCGATCCCATCCGCTGCCTTGGCGATCTCCTCGGATGCGATGGCGACAATTTCCTGCAATCCTTCCTCGGCCGCTTCGCCACCGACCTGGAGTCCATATGCCTTGCCGGCCGCGACGAGCGCCGAGCGCATGGTTGGCTGCGCGATGGCCTTGGACACTTCTTCGCGGATCACCTTGGACGCGAGCGCCTTGAACGGAGCGGACGCGATCTTCATGCCGACCACTTCGATCAGGCCGTTCAGGAAACCGCCGGCGACAGCAGCCGGGATAGCCGCGTCATCGGACACTCCCTGCTCGCGCATGTCGAGGTACAGGTTTCCGGCCTCCATCGTCCCTGTGCCAGCCATAACACCTGCCGTTGCGCCGAGTGCGCCACCAGCCACGGTGCCCGCCGGACCTGCCAAGCTGCCAAGAGCAGCGCCGCCAACGGCCGCCGTGCCGATAGTGCGGAGCTGGCTGACGTTCTGCGCGATCATCTCTGCCGCTGAACCAACCAGTCCCTGCTGTCCGAGCGCCTGCATGCGCTGCGTGAGTTCTTTGGCACGGTCGAAATCGCCAGGTTCAGCGAACCCGGCCATCGCCTTCGCACCGATATCTCCGCGCTCGGACACAATTGCCCCGCGCTCGTAACCCGCGCCGACCACACGGAACAATCCGCCCTGGGTCTGAAGCATCGCGGCCTCGAGCACCAGCGGTCGAAGCATGGACAGGACACCGACATCGTCGCTCGCCTGCGCGGCAAACTCACGGTCGGCGATGTATCTGGCGAGGACCGGGTCTTTCCGCAGGAGATCCATGCGCTCCGTGTCTTGGACCATCGCCTGCCGGCGCATTTCTGCCATGTTCCGCAGCGCGATGTCCTGCCCCACGCCGAACCGCTTGCCAAGAACATCGGCCTGCGCTGCTTCGTCTGGGTTCACTTCGGATGCAGCCATGAGCGAGGATGCCATGTCCTGCTTCCGCTGCGCGGCAATGTCCTGCACGGCGCGATCAATGTCCATGTCCACAGGTTCTGGCGCTGGCATCGGGACGCCAGACATGCCAGCGACCGCCTTCTCAATGGCGTCGAAACCGGGGTCCGTGGGATTCTGGGAAGGCGCGAAACGCGCCATCTGCTGGTTGATATCGGGTTCGATCATTGAGGCTTGCCTGCGCGGAGCCAAGCCTCCGCAATGTTGCGGATGTCAGTCGGGAGTCCAGAACGCTCAAGCGCGGTGCGGATCTGCGTCATGCGTGCCGGCGGGATATCGCGGAGCATGATGTCCTGCTTGTCCACGGTCACATATGCCTGTGCGAGTTCACCAGGTGCTATCGACGCAAACGGCACTTCGGGATCACGACCCCATCGGCTGACGAACACCTTGTCAAGAACGGTGCGGTCAATGATGCGCTGCTTCTCGTCGCGTGAGAGCTGGCGGCCGACGCGCTCCTGCTCGGCGTTGATGAGCGTCTTGACGTTGTCGCGCATGTAGAGCGACTGTGCAGCCGCTGCATCATCACCACGTGGAGGATTGGCGATCTTGTTGAATCCGTTCCGAAGCAGCGTGGACTCGAGCTGATCTGCGTCGATGGTCGCGGCGACGATGCGATCCGGCTTGGTGCGCTCCGACATCAGCTTGACGAAAGTCGAATGCGTCATCTTGTTGCGGTTGCGCTCAAGCCAGTCGCCCTCAGCGACAAGCGCCGGGTTACGTGCGACCTGCTCCATCACCGTCATCTCGTCCTGCTGCCGCTGGCCTGCCATGTACTTTGCTCGGTCAACGGGCCGGAGCCGGCCGAACTGATCTGCCGGCATATCGGCGAGGCTGTTCCCAGGCACGGCGAGGAACTGCTCCGTGTTGTCAATCAGCGTGCGGTATTCCTGCTCAATCAGGGCATCATCCTGCGCGAACTGCGTCCGCAATTCAGCCTGGACAAACTTGCGAGTCTGGTCGTCCGCAATCTGATCGGTTAGGACCAACGCTTCGCGCAACGTCGTCGGCGGCTCGACCGGGCCGTCCTTCTGCTGCCAGTAGGTATCCGGGTCGCTCTTGGACATCAGAAGCCCGGTGTCCTTGATGCTCGCTGCCAGTTCGCCAACCACCGACCGCTGACGGTTTGCATCAACGGAATCCGCGAGCGCCTGGCGAGTCTTGCCGTCGAGGCTATCCACGGTCGCGGAGTCGGACAGGAACTCGCTGGCACCCGCGTAGTTCTTCTCGGCCATCAGACCATTTACGATCCCGACCGCCATCCGGTCGTATACCTTCTGCTCGAGCTGCTTCATCTGCGCCGAGTCAGGCGCGTAGCCCATCAGTTGGCCGGCCTTGCGGATCTCATCGACGGCGGTATCGGCGTTGGCCGCATACTGAATCAGGCCGACCGGGCGACCCTCTGCATCCGTCAGCCCGCGCTGCGAGTACGCCTGGATGGCGTAGTCGGCGCTCAATTCGGCGCGGGCCGTGGCCTCATTCGTCTGGTAGACGCGAAGCTGCTGCACGCGGTGCTGGCCCATGCGGCTCTGGAAGATGCCCATGTTGCGCGCAAGGATCGGGGAAAGCATCCGACGCTGCACGTCGTTGTCAAGCATGCCCATCGCCGACTGCCCCGCCTGGGAGAGTTCGGCCTGCATGGCGTCGTAGTTCACCTCGGCATCCTTGCCGATCATGGACGAATACTTATCG
>Ga0208599_1000347_pt1 | contig 11563 bp, 9 predicted proteins | sample LakMenEpi17Aug12_FD_150706 | JGI IMG/M metagenome (GOLD analysis project Ga0208599, IMG submission 150706) | Freshwater microbial communities from Lake Mendota, WI - 17AUG2012 deep hole epilimnion (SPAdes) | ecosystem: Environmental > Aquatic > Freshwater > Lake > Epilimnion/Euphotic zone ... | reverse complement strand
ATAACTTTGATCAGAGTTTACGATTAAAGCTGTTGAGTTTTTAAGCTCACTCCAATTATCTTGATTCCAGCCAGATGAGCCAACTACTACGCAACCATTGATGGTGGTGTAATTGATCTGGTAGTACTCAGGAGTGGATTTAAACCGCTCTGGCACTCGATCTAGGTTGTATAGACAAAGGCAGATCAAGGTATCTTTATTTGAGATCATCATATTTAAGCTGGTGTAATCACAATTGGCTTTGATGTAGGAGATGCCAGCTAGCACTCCATCAATAAAGCCTAAAGCTTTAATCTGGGTTAATAGATATAAAAAGTAACGCTCTGAATCGGTAGTGCCAGATTTGATTGCTAGGTACTCAGGTGCGATCTTAGAATCTAAACAATCAGTCGGCGTGATTGAGCCATTGTGCATAAAACTTATATCTTGATAGGTAAAGGGATGGGTATTGTTTTGATTAATTCCTAAGCCAGGAGTTGCCCAGCGAAGGTGTAATAGCGCAATAGCTGAATCACTTGCTGCTAACTCTGTTTCAAAGTGATCACTTTCAGTAGCAGCCAGTGGCTCCTTATATAACTTAGCTTTACTAGATGATGAGGTGGCAATACCCCAACCATCACAATGTTGATTTGCTAACTCAACAAAGCTTTGAAAATCATCCCCCAATAATTGATTAAAGGTGGTTGGTTTGGGGCTGTGATAGGCGAGCAATCTACACACGCTTTTTCACCCACCTATTCACTTGATCTTTTAAATTATTTAATTGACCGGCACTATCGCAGCAGTTGCTACCCGGCGCAAGAAGGTATCAATTAACTCAGCAGCCCGCGCATTACTTCCCGCCTCTTGATCTTTAGTTTGGGCTCTAAGTTGATCTAAATCAACACCCTCACCAGTGATCTCAACACAACCACTTTGCCTACTTAGCCAGGCCTCTAAAACTTGCGGATCTACCTCTGGGTGAAATTGCAATGCCAAAGTTCTTCCCATTACAAATGCTTGATTTGCCAGCTCACTCTTTGCAATCTCAGTTGCCCCCTTTGGGCTTTGCCATCTATCCCAGTGGTATTCAAACCAGGGACCTGATGAGATTAAAGTTTTATCATTTGACTCTATTTCAAACCAACCAACCTCAGCCTTTGGTGCTTTAGCAACTGAGCCACCGAGCGCCCTTGCCATTAGTTGACCACCAAAGCAGATACCAAGAATAGGAATACCAGCATTATGAGCTGCCTTTAACTTCTCTAACTCAGGAAGTAACCAATTACCAATTCGATCATCCTCATACGCCCCATAGGGAGCACCCATTGGAACTAGTAGGTCATACTCATTAAAGTTTGGAAAGGTTGTGGTGACATTTGGGGAGTCATAATTTGCTTGCGGAACAATTAAAAACCGCTCTATCTCATACCCATGTTTTTCAAGGCTTCGCCAGATTGGCCCACCGAGTGAGATGTGATCATGTTCAATAAAAAGAGCGCGCATTGGATAACCTTACGCTAAATTGTTAGCAAAACTAATTTCACTGCTTAGTTACACCGAACGAAGTACTGCAGTTACCTTTCCTAAAATAATTGCATCATCTGCTGGAATTGGTGTGAAATCATCATTTGCTGGCAGGAGCCAGAAGTGGCCATCTTTTTTCGACCAGGTTTTAACAGTTGCCTCACCATCAATCATGGCAGCGACAATCTCACCTTTTTCCGCAGTTTTTTGGGAGCGGATAACAACATAATCACCATCACAGATTGCAAGATCAATCATGGAATCACCTTTGACCTGAAGTAAAAATAGATCACCCTTACCAACTAAAGATTCTGGAAGTGGTAGTACCTCTTCAACTATCTGCTCTGCCAAAATTGGATTTCCAGCTGCGATCTTTCCAACCAATGGAATAAGACGGGTCTTATCTTGTGGGGCGGCCTGGCCATCCTCACCAGGCAGGGTGATCTCAATAGCTCTTCCTCGGGCGGCATCCCTGCGGATCCAACCCTTCTCTTCAAGAATTTGCAGTTGATAGGTGACGGATGCGGTGGAGGCAAGACCTGCGGCCTTACCGATCTCTCGCATAGAGGGTGGATACCCCTGGTTCTCAACTGCACGCTTAATAACTGACAAAATCTTTAACTGCCGTGGGGTTAGCCCATTGTCATCGGCTGGACCATCGGGAAGCTCAGTAACACTCTTTTTAGCCATGGATAAAGGGTATAGGAAGAGTTGGAAAAAATCAAACATTTGTTCGATTTAAAGTAGACATTGTCAGTGGGGTAGTGTTTAATACTCTATAGAACAGGTGTTCGAATCCCCTCGAACACTAGTTATCAGGGAGAAAACGAAGATGAAGGCAAGACAGGCAAAGCGGCTAGCAAGAACAGTTTCAACCATATCCTTATTAGTAGTAATTGGCGCTGGTTTTAGCTCCATCTCATCAGCTAGTGATAGCACTGGTAATTCAAGCAATAGCAAGAGTAAGTATGTGCAGGTTGTGGTAACTCCAGGTGAGAGCCTTTGGTCGATCGCAGCCCTGGTGGCAGGTGAAGGTGATATCGCCTCAGTGGTTGCCGATATTGTGGAGGTCAATCAACTTAAAAGCGCTGATGTGGCCGCCGGCAGTAAGTTGCTAGTTCCAGTTTTATAACCCACCTGGGCTAAAGGGGGAGCGGGTTAGAAAAGATTTCGCTAAACACGCCGACTCAGGTGCTTTTAAACCCTAAAGAGCGGGTCTATGGTTCACCCAACATATAGGGGCGATTACGCTTATGGCTTCCATAAGTAGTGGTTTTCCGCTAATGTGCTCTTCCCCCGCTTAGCTAGAAAAAAGGAGTAAGCCCCTCGTGATCTGTCCATTCTGTCGCTTTGAAGACTCCAGAGTGATTGATTCACGCCCAACGGATGAGGGAAACCAGATCCGTAGAAGGCGCGAGTGCACAAGCTGTGGCAAACGGTTTAACACCGCAGAGAGCTCCATCCTTCTAGTCATCAAAAGATCAGGTGCTACTGAGCCCTTCTCAAGAGAGAAGGTCATCAATGGTGTGCGCAAGGCATGCCAGGGCAGACCAGTCAATGATGATGATTTAGCACTGCTAGCCCAACGAGTTGAAGAGTCTCTTCGCTCAGATGGTGTGGCAGAGGTTGAGGCCCAAGAGGTTGGAATGGCAGTTCTTGCGCCACTCCGAGAACTCGATGAGGTCGCCTACCTACGATATGCCTCGGTATACCGTAGTTTTTCCTCCCTAGAAGATTTTGAAGGCGAGATAGCACTCCTTCGTGCTGAACCTTCCAGAAATTCAAAAGCATTAAAGCTGCCCTCCCCGGCAAGAGGTTAATTTCCTGTCCCGTTAAGTAGATAAGAAGTAGAGATAAGTAGTTTAGAAAAGTTAAGTAGATAAAAAAGTTTTAAAAGAAGTGAAAAAAAGAATTTAAACAACTAGTTAAGGGGATAAGTAAATGTCTATAGTGAATAAGCCAGCAGCGGTTAAGACCGGAACTGGAAAAGGTCTTACCATCGAACGTATCTACACCACCGCTGGAGTTCACCCGTATGACACCGTTAAGTGGGAAAGGCGTGATGTTGTTCAGACCAACTGGAAATCTGGTGAGGTTATCTTTGAACAAAAAGGTGTTGAGTACCCAGAGTTTTGGTCAGTAAATGCCTCAACCATTGTTACCACTAAATACTTTAGAGGAGCTGTGGGAGCAGAAAATCGTGAGTGGTCGCTAAAGCAGGTAATTGATCGCGTAGTTTTGACCTACACAAAAGCTGGAAAAGAAAATGGCTACTTTGCCACCCCAGCCGATGCTGAAATTTTTGAACATGAATTAACCCATATGTTGATGCACCAAATATTTTCATACAACTCACCAGTTTGGTTTAACGTGGGAACAAATGCCCCACAACAGGTCTCTGCCTGTTTCATCCTCTCAGTAGATGACACAATGGAGTCAATTCTTAATTGGTATAAAGAAGAGGGCTTTATCTTCAAAGGTGGGTCAGGTGCTGGTCTTAATCTTTCAAGAATTCGCTCATCAAAGGAGCTTTTAAAATCAGGTGGAACCGCCTCTGGCCCAGTTTCATTTATGCGTGGTGCTGATTCATCTGCTGGCACAATCAAATCAGGTGGAGCAACAAGACGTGCTGCCAAGATGGTTGTTCTAGATGTTGATCATCCAGATATTGAAGAGTTTATTGAGACCAAGGTTCGGGAAGAGGACAAGATTCGCGCCCTTCGCGATGCTGGCTTTGATATGGATTTGGGTGGCAAAGATATTGTCTCTGTTCAATATCAAAATGCTAATAACTCAGTTCGAGTATCGGATGCCTTCATGAGAGCTTATGAAGCAGGAGATTCATTTGGATTAACTGCTCGCTCAACTGGTGAGGTTGTGGAGAGTGTTGATGCTAAACAATTATTTAGAAAGATGGCAGAGGCAGCTTGGGCATGTGCTGATCCTGGTATTCAATATGACGACACCATCAATGAGTGGCACACCAACCCAGAGACTGGCCGGATCAATGCATCCAATCCATGCTCTGAGTACATGTCACTAGATAACTCATCATGTAACTTGGCATCTTTGAACTTAATGAAGTTCTTAAAAGCTGATGGTTCATTTGATGTTAAAAACTTTGTCAAGGTAACTGAGTTAGTAATTACCTCAATGGATATCTCAATCTGCTTTGCAGATTTCCCAACCGCCCCAATTGGTGAGACCACTAGAAATTTCCGTCAATTAGGAATTGGTTATGCAAATCTTGGCGCTCTTTTAATGGCATCAGGTCTTGCATATGACTCAGATGGTGGACGTGCCTTAGCTGGTGCGATCACATCATTACTTACTGGTGTCTCATACCGACGAAGTGCGGAATTGGCCGCAATTGTTGGTCCATACAATGGTTATGCCAGAAATGCTGCCGCTCACACCAAGGTAATGCGCAAACACCAAAATGCAACTGAGTCTGCAAAATCAGTCTCAACTTTGGATAAAGATGTTTGGAGTGAGGCTATTAAGCAATGGTCTACTGGAAATACATTGGGTGAGAAAAATGGCTGGCGCAACGCGCAAGCATCTGTATTAGCTCCAACTGGCACCATCGGATTAATGATGGATTGCGATACCACAGGTATTGAGCCAGATCTTGCGCTAGTTAAGTTTAAGAAGATGGTGGGCGGTGGTTCAATGCAGATTGTCAACCAGACTGTGCCACTAGCTCTTAAAAAACTTGGCTACACCGATGAGACAATTGAAGCAATTGTTGAGTACATCGCAGAGAATGGAAATGTAATTGATGCCCCAGGATTAAAGAGTGAGCATTACTCAGTCTTTGATTGCGCAATGGGTGTTAGATCAATTAGCGCAATGGGCCATGTTCACATGATGGCAGCCTGCCAACCATTCCTATCTGGTGCGATCTCAAAGACAGTTAACCTGCCATCGGATGCCACAGTGGCTGAGATCGAAGAGGTTTACTACCAAGGTTGGAAGTTAGGACTTAAGGCACTTGCGGTCTACCGTGATAATTGCAAGGTTGGACAACCTCTATCTGATTCAAAGGGTAAAAAGGATGAGGCGGTATCAACTGAGGTTGCACACAATGCGGTAAGAAAGCGATTACCAAAAACTCGTCCAGCACAAACCACATCATTCTCCGTTGGAGGCGCAGAGGGTTATATGACCTCTGGTGCCTACGCAGATGGCGCTCTAGCTGAAGTATTTCTAAAGCTTGGCAAGCAGGGTTCAACTCTTGCCGGTGTTATGGATGCCTTCTCAATTGCAGTATCAATTGGATTGCAATATGGCGTTCCACTAGAGACCTTTGTGGAGAAGTTTGCTAATCAAAGATTTGAACCAGCTGGTATGACAGATGATGCTGATATCAGAATGGCGCAATCGGTAATGGATTACATCTTCCGCCGGCTTGCCCTGGATTACCTACCATTTGAATCAAGATCAGCACTTGGTATTCACTCAGCGGCAGAGCGCGCTCGCGCCCTTGAAAGTGGTGAGTACACAGCTGATGAAAAAGCTGCTGCAATCACCGCTCCTACAAAAAAAGTTGAGAGCAAAAAACAAGAGGTAAAGATTGAAAAGGCACCAGTTGATAACTCATCCGTTGGATCATCAATGGAGCTCTTTGAGAAGATGGCTGGGGTTAAATCAGATGCACCACTTTGTATGACATGCGGAGTCAAAATGAGAATGGCCGGCTCCTGCTTTGTCTGCGAAGGTTGCGGAAACACCTCCGGCTGCTCCTGATAAGAGCAAAAAGCTTTATCTTTGATAATGTTTCAGGGTGGAGCAGAGTTTTAGCAGTAAAGTAATTGAAAGTACCTTCAAGGGTTTTCCGATAGATTCCTATGGGAAAACCCTTGAACAGTTTTTAGCCACAAAACCAAATCTTTTCACATCTAATTTTCAATTTCCGATCATGGCAATTAAAGAAAAATCCCTAAAAAACAATATTGAGCAGATGGCTAAATTTTGCAAATCAGTTGGCGCTGAACTTGCCCCTCATGTTAAAACCACCATGTCACCGCAAATCGCCCAGATGCAGGTGGCAGCAGGTGCAACCGCACTAACTGTTGCTAACTTTTGGCAGGCGAGCATCTTTTTAAAGTATGGATTTAAAAATTTAATCATCGCTAATGAGGTATTAGATCCGGCGGCGATTGCAGAGATTGCCAAGATAAATAAGCAAAAACAAGCTGAGATTATTTTTTATGTTGATTCTTTAGCCGGGTTGGAGATTGTAAAAAAACACACACCAGACCAAGGAGAACAAAACCTATTTATTGAAATAGGCACCGATGATGGACGCGCTGGTGTGAGGGAGTTAGCTGATGTGGCATTAATTGCCAGCGCTATTGCCGCAGATAGTAGATTGAAACTACGTGGTGTGACCGGCTTTGAGGGAGCGGTGCCACAGGCAGCTAGAAATAAAAAAGGTGAGAAAAAAATAAGTAAGTTTTGCCAGAAGATTGTGGCAGCAGCTGATCTGGCTTATTCATACAAGAGCGATGAAGTATTTATTATTACCGCAGGTGGCAGCGCCTACTTTGAGATTGTCGCTGATGAGCTAAATAAATTTGCTAAACCAAAGATTTTGCTACTGCGCAGTGGGGGTTATGTCACCCACGACAGTAAGTATTATGAAGAGATATATCCATTTCGAAACTCAGAGCAAACTTTTGACGCAGCTATTGAGGTTTGGGCACAGATAATAAGTTCACCAGAGCAAAATTTTGGCGTACTAAATCTTGGCAAAAGAGATATTGGCAATGATCTGCATAATCCAATTCCCTTTGCCCGATATGCAGCTGGCTTAACCGGTTTTTCTGGTCAGATTGAGAAGTTAAATGACCAGCATGGCTACTTAAGAAGTAAGCAGGATTTTGCAGTATCGCAGTTAATTGGGTTGGGTATTTCTCACCCTTGCACTACATTTGATAAATGGCGGTTGATTCCACTAGTCAACGACAATTATGATGTTGTAGATTGCTTGTACACATTTTTCTAATCGCAAAATAACCTAAGGAGAGCTAATGAAGATCGAACATATCAATGCCAGCCAAGCACCAGCGCCAGGTGGTTCTTACTCACACGGTGTAGCTGCCCACGGTTTCTTGTATACCTGCGGCATGGGTCCAGTTGATCCAGCTACCGGCAAGATTGTTGATGGTGGGGTAGCTGAGCAAACTAGACAGACTTTAAAAAACTTGCAAAAGATTTTGGATGTAAAGGGTGCAAAGTTTGCAGATGTTGTTAAGGTAACGGCTCACTTACAAGATGTTAATCGAGACTTTGCTGCATATGATGCGGTTTACCGGGAGTTTTTCTCAGCCCCGTTTCCAGTTCGCACCACAGTTGGTTCAGATTTAATTAATATATTAGTTGAAATTGATTTTGTAGTAGCGATCTGAAATTCATAATATGACAATTGCACAAGATTTAGCGGGCAAAGTAGTTGTTGTTACTGGCGCTGGCCGAGGAATTGGTCGCCAGATTGCAATAGGTGCTGGCTCTCGCGGTGCCAAAGTGGCATTAGTTGAGTTGATTGCAGAAAATCTGGATGCAACAGTTAAAGAGATCTCTGCGATGGGCATAACAGCTAAGGGTTATAAGACCGATGTTTCATCAGAGAGTGAGATCATTAAGAATTTTGCCCTGATTGAAAAAGATTTTGGTCAGATTGACTGCTTAGTTAATAATGCAATGATTCATGATCCAGAAGATCTGCTAGCAACCTCGCTTGAGGTTTGGAACCGCACACTGGCTGTAACACTAACCGGTAGCTTTCTAACAATTAAAGCCACCTTGCCCGGGATGATTAAACGCAAGGCTGGCTGCATAGTAAATATTGGCACGGTAAATGCCAAGGCGATGATTGGCAGTGATTCCTATAGCGTGGCAAAGGCTGGCATACACGCGTTAACTAGAACTGTGGCAGTTAGATATGGCCCAGATGGCATTCGCTGCACAACTGTGGTGCCAGGAACAATTGCTACCGATGCTTGGCAAGAGCGGGTGGATAGAAATCCACAAATTTTTGAAAAATTAAAACCTTGGTATCCACTTGGTCGAGTTGGAACACCTGCTGATGTAACTGAGGCGGTTTTATTTTTACTAACAGATAAGGCGGCCTGGATTAGTGGAAGTGAGTTTGTAGTCGATGGTGGATTGTTAGCTGGCTATGCACCTATGTTTAAGATGGTTGAAGGTTCTGATTAAAACAAATGAGTGAAAATACCTTCACCATCCGAGGGGCAGAGATAATTGATGGTTGTGATACGCCCGCGCTTCGCCAAGATCTCTTAGTTACAAATGGTGTTATCTCACAGGTTGGTTCAATATTAAAAGGTGCTGAAGAGGGCAAGGTAATTGATGGCTCTGGCTTAACTCTCGCTCCTGGATTTATTGATATGCATGCACACTCAGATTTAGCAGTACTTACCGATAAACAACATTTAGCTAAGGTCACACAGGGCGTGACTCTTGAGGTAGTTGGCCAAGATGGACTTAGTTATGTGCCAAGTAATCCAGAGAGCCTTCTTGAACTACGTGAGCAGCTATTTGGTTGGAACTCAGATCCAAAAGATCTCAAATGGGATTTTCACACCGTGGGTGAGTATTTGGCTCGAGTTGATCAAGGATGCGCGGTAAATGTTGCATATTTAATTCCGCATGGTTCAGTTCGAATGTTAGTCAGAGGTAATCAACCAGGGTATGCATCAGCTGATGAGTTAGCAGCGATGAAGCGGTTAACTCAGCAGGGGATGGAACAAGGCGCCTTTGGCTTATCAGCAGGACTTACCTACACCCCAGCGATGTATGCAAATGATGATGAGATTGTGCAGCTTTGCAAAGTTGTCGCACAGTTTGGTGGTTACTACGCCCCACATCATCGTAATTACGGTGCTAAATTCCTAGATGCAGTTGTTGAGTGTTTAGATATCGCTAAATTATCTAAATCCCCACTTCATCTAACTCATTGTCATATGAGCCACTCAAATTTTCATGGGAAAACTGACTTATTATTTGAACAGATTCAAATTGCTGAAAAACAAGGTGTGGATGTCACCTTAGATACCTACCCATACTTAGCTGGCTCAACCTACCTACATGCATTGCTGCCTTCTTGGGTACAGGCAGGTGGCTCAAAGGAAACTATTAAGCGATTAGCGGTAATGGACAATCGCCTTAAAGTGATTCATGAATTAACCATATCTGGCAGTGATGGTAATCAAGGCGGGGTAGTTAATTGGCCGGCGATAAATATTGCCGGAGTTGAAAAACCTCATAATCTCAAGTTTGTTGGAATGGATTTAGTTTCAGCAGCTAAGTTAGTTGATAAAAAAGTTGAAGATTTCTATTTAGATTTTATTATTGATGAAGAGCTCAAGGCATCTTGCGTAATTTTTGCAGGACATGAACCAAATGTGAGAGCGATTATGCAAGATTCTCGCCACATGGTTGGTAGTGATGGCATATTAACTGGCAATCGTCCACATCCACGCGGCTTTGGTACCTTCGCTCGATATCTTGGTGTTTACGCCAGGCAAGAAAAAGTTTTAACAATGCATGGTGCGATAGCAAGAATGACTGGCAGACCAGCAAAGCGACTTGGATTAACAGATCGTGGTTTTATTAAAGTTGGCATGAAAGCAGATATGGTTTTATTTGATGATCAATCTGTTTTGGATCGCTCAACATATGAGACACCTAGATTGCCTGCAGCTGGATTTGAAATGGTTTGGATTAGTGGCATTGCAACTTTAAAGCAAGGCCAGCGCACCCAAGCAACTCCTGGGGTTGGAGTCAGAAAAGTAGGTTAAGGACAGGTTGGGGCTCATTATTAGCCCCATTAAAACAAAAGCGTTATTTTCTCAGCCAAGCCTGCTACTTGCCTGATTTTGAAAATAGTGGTGGGCTAAGCCTCCCCCACAAGCACGTGGGATCCTAGGAGGACGAATAAATGAAAAAACTAACCACGCGTAGTTTTGCTGCGCTGGCTTCACTTGGATTGGTTGCAGGTGCTTTGACAGCTGCACCAGCACAAGCTAACACCGTAACAATTAAAGTTGTTACACCTAACTACACAGATGATATGCCTGCTTACTACAAGGATCTAAATGCTCGCTTTATGGCTGCTAACCCAACCATCAAAGTTGAACATGAGAACCTAAGTTGGGATGACATCTTGGTTAAGGGACGTACTTATATCTCAACCAAGTCATATCCAGATGTGTTGAACCTAAATACATTCTCAGAGTTTGCGGCCGAAGGTCTGCTATACAAGACCAGCGACCTGTTCACTGAGGCTAAACTTTCTGACTTTGTTACCGCATTCCGCGATAACTCAAAGTACAACGGTGTTGAGTATGCTGTTCCAGATCTAGCATCAGCACGTATGTTCTTTATTAACAAGGCTCTTTTCTACGGCGCTGGCAATACCAAGATCCCAACAACCTGGGCTGAGGTAACTGCTGCTTCAAAGAAGATCAAAGCTAAGTACGGTTCAAAGGTCTATCCATTAGCAATTCCACTAGGTTCAGAAGAGGCTCAAGCTGAGTTCCAAATCTGGGCTGGCGGAAATGGTGGACGTTACTTTGATGAGGCCGCAGGCAAGTGGGTTATTAACTCAAAGGCTAATCTTGAAACTTTGAATCAATTAAAGGCTTGGGTAAAGGCTGGTTACACACAACCAAACCCAGCTTCAACTAACCGTACCGATGCATTCAAGCTATTTAGCCAAGGCAAAGTAGCGATGATCAATGCTTCCGTGTTCTTCCCTTCAACATTGAAGGATTACAAGAGCAAGGTTGACTACGGTGTTGCACCATTCCCATCTGCCAATGCAAGTAAGAAGCCAATAACTCTTGGCGTTCAGGATTACTTCATGGCATTTAAGAAGACAGGAAACCAAGATGCTGTTTCTAAGTATCTAAACTTCTTGTTTGAAGGCAAAAACTACGCAGGCTTCCTAAAGGCTGCCGGTGGTTTCATTCCTGCAACGAAGTCAGCATCAACTGAAGTGGATTCATCATTGCTTCCATTCATTGAGCAG
>Ga0208599_1000344_pt1 | contig 11598 bp, 12 predicted proteins | sample LakMenEpi17Aug12_FD_150706 | JGI IMG/M metagenome (GOLD analysis project Ga0208599, IMG submission 150706) | Freshwater microbial communities from Lake Mendota, WI - 17AUG2012 deep hole epilimnion (SPAdes) | ecosystem: Environmental > Aquatic > Freshwater > Lake > Epilimnion/Euphotic zone ... | reverse complement strand
GAAGCAAATTAAAGACTGAAATAAGAAAGAGAACTAAATATGGGAATAACTAAGCCCTGGGGATAAATATTCCCAGAGCTTAGTTGTTATTGCTTCGTGGAATTAATTCCTCAAAGGGAGGTATTAAGGCAGTAACTCCACAGACTTAATTAGTGCACTCCAATTACCACTTGGAGCAATCACTGTGACTCGGTCCCCTTTTTTATTTCCCAGAATTGCCTGGCCAAGAGGTGAATCTGCTGAAATTCGTTCATCGTCTAAATGAGCTTCAACTGGATGAACTAAGCGAACTTTGAAAGTTTCCTTAGGGGTTTGAATTTTCACAACAGAACCCAAGCGAACCGTTTTATCATCAACCAGAAGATCTGGTTTACCAGATTCTGAAACGATTGCTTCTAAAGAATTGGCTTCTTCAGTAAGTCTGGTGAATTCAGCAACATCTCTTTCATCTCGATCAGCAGCTGCAATTAATGGAGCAAGTGCAGTTAATTGAACGCTTCTGATTTGCTCTACTTGTTTAAGAAGTTCTGTACGGCCCAATTCAGTAATAATTACTGGGGCGCTTTCTTTTTTCTTACTAACAGTTTTCATACAGACTCCCGGTATATGCAAGTAAACAGGTTTGTTCACTTGTATTCCCGAGGTCTCTCCTGACCAAGTTAAAATCCACTTGGCGCTAAGCCGGAAGTATTGCTACTTCGTGTTGACGACTTTGCTTTTTAAGGGATACTCCCCTCGTGCATCTACAAATATAACCAACTTGAAAGCAATTGCAAGTCGAATTGTCTTAACGTTTCCTTAATTCTTGTGGGCAAAAGCCTTAAATCTTTACTTGACCCGACTAAACTGCCAGTAGATAAAGCTCAAAAGCCCTGCCAGGACTTGAGGAACATAGAAGAAACCCCTCCATAACAAAACTGCTGCCAAACTCAATTGGGCATCTGCTCCAAACAATTGCAACATAGAGACCATGATCACATCAGTTGTTCCTAATCCACCTGGAGTTAAAGGAATGGTTGTACCAATTCGACCAAAACAGAATATGGCAAAAATAATTCCCCCAGCAACCTCAATTCCAACTGCGTAGGCACTTGCCCAAAACACTAAAAACATTCCGATTTGAACCAAAAAGTTCGTAAAAGAAATTCTCTTCCAAGAATTTGCAACAAGGTCATTTACTTGCAATCTGAAAGATTCAATAGGAATAGCAAGGTCCATATTTGGTTTTCTAAACAACTTTCGAATCGGATTGACAACTTTTGAAAGTAAACTGCCTACCCATATTGCACCTTGCGCAGACTTAAGGGCTGTGTAGAACAAACCAGAGCTAATAGTTAAGACAACCATCCCAACAATGGTGGATCTAATTAGCCCAGATGTAACTTCACCGGAAAAAGTTAAAGCCACTAAACCTAAAATAGGCATAAAAAATGAAATCAATCCGTTCCACACACTAGCTATTCCGATGGTGGCACTTGAATCTTTGCCACTAATCCCAAATGAACGAAGCATGGCGTATTGGAACGTCAATCCAATGGTTCCTCCGGCGGGCACTGAATTACTAATAGCAAATGATGCATTACGAACTTGAAATGCTTGCCAAAACTTTAGATTCTTGGTGGTAACCATATACGGATATTGAAAAATCCAAATGTTAAAAACAGCAGACAAAATCAATATCACTAATGATGTGATTGATATTCCAATTAAGATATTCCAAATAGTTGGAATATCAGTATCTTTCAAAAGCCATGTGGCAACAAACCACAGCACAATCAAAGTTATAAGGACTGAAAAGATTGGTCCTGAATATTTCCTAAATCTATTCACTTATTGCAATCTGCTTTAAAAGATGAGCTAATTCAGATGGAACAAAGGCATGCACTTGAGTACCAACATCATTATGTTCAGTTTTTAAAACTTTGCCATCTTCATGAACTTTTGCAAGTAAATCCCCTCTGGAATAAGGAATGGTTAACATAACTTCAACGCTTGGGTCAGGTAATCGATCATCAATGGCTTTTAGTAATTGATCTATTCCTATACCGCTATGTGCTGAAACAAATATTCCTTCAGGAAAAATTCTCTTTAGATTACCCATCGTCTCATCGGTTATTCGATCACATTTATTTATCGCAATAATTTCAGGAATATTGTTAGCTTTTATTTCTTCTAAAACTTCTCGAACTGAATTAAATTGCTCTAACGGATCTGGATCACTGCCATCTACTACGTGAACAATCAAATCGGAATCACTTACTTCCTCCAGTGTTGATTTGAAGGCGTCAATTAATTGATGAGGCAAATGTCTAACAAATCCGACAGTGTCACTCAAAGTAATACTTCGACCGGATGGGGTGTGTGATTTTCTAACTGTTGGATCAAGGGTGGCAAACAATGAATCTTCTACTAAGACACCTGCGCCAGTTAAGCGATTAAGCAAACTTGATTTTCCAGCGTTTGTGTAGCCAGCGATTGCGACTGAAGCAATGTGACTTTTCCTTCTTGAATTTCTTTGCACATCTCTAGATCTAGCCATATCTTTCAAATCTTTTCTTAAACGTGTCATTTGATCATGAATACGTCTTCTGTCAGTTTCTAATTTAGTTTCACCTGGACCTCTTGTTCCAATTCCAACACTTGCTCCACTTGCAGCTTGTCTGCTCAGTGCATCACCCCAACCACGAAGTCGTGGCAACATGTATTGCATTTGGGCAAGAGAGACTTGAGTTTTACCTTCTCTACTTTTTGCATGTTTGGCAAAAATATCTAAGATTAACCAAGTTCTATCAACTACTTTAACTTTTACAACATCTTCTAAGTGAATTAATTGAGCTGGACTTAATTCACCATCAATAATGACTGTGTCAGCACCTGTTTCTGAAACGATTTTTCTTAACTCTTGAGCTTTTCCTGAACCTAAATATGTCGAAGGATCTGGATTGTCACGTCTTTGAATTACTCCTTCCAAGACAGTTGATCCTGCAGTTTCTGCCAGTCTTGCTAATTCTTGTAGGGATCTTTCTGCTAATTCCCAAGAGCCACTTGTCCAGACTCCAGCAAGAACAACTCGCTCTAATTGAATTTGTCGATATTCAACTTCGGTAATATCTTGAAGTTCTGTTGAAAAAGAAGTAACTCTTCTTAAGGCTGCTCGATCTTGTAAATCTAATTGGCCAGTATCAATTGACTCAGCCATATTTAATTAGCAAACCAACTCTCAGGTAATGTTCCTGTTTCTTCCAAAACAGCAGGTCCTCTCATAATCATTTTTCCATTAATGAAAGTTATGTTAAGAGTTCCACCAGGTAAATCAATTTGCACACTATTAATCTTTTTCCCACTTTGTTCACGCACTACTGCAGCTACTGCGCATGCACCTGTGCCACAAGAAAGAGTTTCTCCACTGCCTCGTTCATGTACACGCATTGCTACGTGATCATCAGTAATTTTTGTAACAAACTCAACATTTACTCCAGTTGGAAATACTTCTGCTGGAGATACAACTGGTGACGCTTTTAAATCCCCAATACTTCCTAGATCGGGAACAAAAGCTACTGCGTGAGGATTTGGAGCATCAACGGCTTGGGCATTAAATTTATGTCCATTCACCGCTACTTCCACAACTTTTCCACGAAGTTTGGCCTCATCCATGGTCACACTTATGTCACCTGGTTCATGAATTTGAGCGCTAACTAATCCGGCTCTGGTCTTGAAATTAAATTCTTTATTAGTTACTAATTTGTTAACAAATAGATATTGTGCAAAAACTCGAGCTCCATTGCCGCACATTTCGGCAATAGATCCATCAGCATTTCGATAATCCATGAAGAATTTATCTTGCTCTTTAACAATTCTTAAGATTCCATCAGCGCCAATTCCGTTATTTCTATCGCATATTTGAGTTATTTGTTTCTCAGTGAATTTGAGGGTGTCATTTAGGTCTTCGATTAAGACAAAATCGTTTTTAGTTCCATGACCCTTGGTGTAATTAATGATTGCACTCATCCAATTAGTCTAAGCGATTGTGCGAAGAGATCGGGACTTGTTGCATCCAGCCAATGAATTAGAGGGTCCCTTCTGAACCAGGAAAGTTGTCTACGGGCGAATTTCTTAGTTGCATTGATGGTCAAAGTTATGGCTTCATCCTCACTGATCTCACCTGCCAAAAGCGAAAGAACTTGCGAATAGCCCAAGGCCCTAAGTGCAGTTTTACCAAGCCTTAGATTCTTTTCAATACTTTTAACCTCATCGACAAAACCTTCTTCAAACATTTGGTGGACTCGATCACTGATTCTTTTATCTAATAGGTCTCTTGGCATATCCAATGCGATTCGAACATCTGAAAAAATTGGTGATGGTTCAGGAAGTTTTGCATTAAAAGCTTTTCCGGTAATTTCATTTACCTCAAGTGCTCTTACTATTTTTCGTGCATTATTTGGCAAGATATTTTCTGCTGCTTTTGGATCTATTTCCTTGAGCATTTGAAATAGAGCATCCACACCTTTTTCGTCAAGAATCTCTTCATACTTTGCCCGCACCTCTAGGTTTGTTCCGGGAAATTCAAGATCTTCCAATACTGAATTTACGTAGAGCCCACTTCCTCCTACTAATAATGGTTGTACATTTTTGCTAAGCAAATCATTGATAATTTCACGACTTTGTTTTTGATATTGAGATACGTTTGCTTCTTCACTTGGGTCTAACACATCTATTTGATGATGAAAGATGCCCCTTCGCTGAGACAAAGGTAATTTTGCTGTTCCAATATCCATGCCCTTATAAATTTGCATAGCATCGGCATTGATAATTTCAGCTGAGAATTTTTCAGCAATTTCTAAAGAAAGTGCGGTCTTGCCTACTGCTGTAGGTCCAACTATTGCAATTACTTTCAAAATTTATGACCGAACCAAAGTGGGAATGCCCAAAAGTACTTTGTCAGATTTTTCGACATTTTTGCTCTCACTAAAAATATCGCCTGCTCTAGTGTTTTTAATTTTAAGAGCTGGTTTACCTGAAAGCAAGAAAAAGGGTGCTGCATAAGTTATTTCTACTTCTACCAAATCTCCTGGTCTAATAACCTGTTCTGATTCAAAATTAAAGTGAACTAATCGGTTATCTCTAGCACGTCCAGAAAGTTTTGCATTAGCTTCATCTTTCTTTCCTTCATGGTTTGTAACTAGAACTTCAACAATTTTTCCAACTTGCTTTTGATTTTCTTCCAGCATTACTTCATTAACAACTTCAGTAAGTCTGTTGTATCTCTCAGAAATTACTTCTGGTGAAATTTGATCTGGCATCTCAGCTGCAGGAGTTCCAGGTCTCTTGGAATATTGGTAAGTAAAGGCTGTAGCAAATCTAGCTTCTCGAACTAGATTGATTGTGTCTTGAAAATCTTCTTCAGTCTCACCTGGAAAACCAACAATAATATCCGTGGTTATTGCTGCATCAGGAATTCTTTCTCTCACTTTTTCTAAAATTCCTAGGTATTTGCTAGTGCGATAACTCCTCTTCATGCTGGCTAATATTTTGTCGCTTCCAGATTGAAGTGGCATATGAAGATGAGGCATAACATTTGGAGTTTCAGCCATTGCATCAATTACATCTTCAGTGAAATCTTTAGGATGCGGGGAAATAAATCTAACTCTTTCTAATCCTTCAATTTGCCCACAAGCTCTTAGAAGTTTTCCAAATGCAAATTTGTCGCCAAATTCCACTCCATAAGAGTTAACGTTTTGACCCAAAAGCATTACTTCCATTACACCTTCAGAAACTAAGGAATTAATCTCATCTAAAATTTCGCCTGCTTTTCTATCTTTTTCTTTTCCTCGCAGAGTTGGAACAATGCAAAATGTGCAGGTGTTATTACAGCCCACACTTATTGCAACTAGAGCTGAATGTATTGAATCTCTTTTTGTCGGAAGTGATGATGGAAATACTTCAAGTGCTTCTAAGATTTCGATTTGTGCTTCGTTGTTGATTCGTGCTCTTTCTAGTAAAACTGGTAATGATCCAAAGTTGTGGGTTCCAAAGACCACATCTACCCAAGGGGCTCTTCTTAAAATTTCATGACGATCTTTTTGAGCAAGACATCCCCCAACAGCAATTTGCATGCCAGGACGTTTTTCTCTTTGTCTAACCAACATTCCTAAATTTCCATAAAGTTTGTTATCGGCATTTTCTCTAACTGCACAAGTGTTGTAAACAACTACATCAGCGTCTTCAGATTCTGCTGGAATGTATCCAGCACTTTCTAACATGCCTGAAAGGCGTTCAGAATCATGAGCGTTCATTTGGCAACCAAATGTTCGAACAAAGTAGGTGCGAGTTGTCATATAACTACTAGGGTACGCCGTGGTTAAATATTCAATTGTGACCACGGCTAATCAACAATCAAGCAAAGTTCAATTTGCTCAAGAATTTAAAGGTCTTTATCCATTCTTGATGGCTGCATTTGTGGGCTTACTTTTGATTTCAAATGTAGGAGCTGTAAAACTCATCCAATTTGGACCCATCTATACAGATGGTGGCGCATTTCTCTTTCCACTTGTTTACATCGTGGGAGATGTTTTAAGTGAAGTTTATGGATTTAAAGCCGCAAGAAAAGCGATCTATACCGGATTTGCTATGGCCATACTTGCCTCATTTACTTTCTTTTTAGTTCAGAAATCACCTGCTGCATCAGATTGGACAAATCAAGCAGCATTTGAATCAATCCTTGGTTTTGTACCTCAAATTGTTTTAGCAAGTATTTGTGGATTCTTAGTTGGCCAACTTTTAAATTCATATGTTTTAGTAAAGATCAAAGAAAGAACTAAAGAGAAGAAACTGTGGTTACGATTAATTGGATCAACTGTCGTTGGTGAATTTGCAGATACTTTAGTTTTTTGCACAATCGCTTTTTATGGAATCATCACCGGCTGGGATTTTGTCAACTACGTCTTATTTGGATATCTTTACAAAACATTGTTAGAAGTATTTTTACTACCTGTCACATATAACGTGATTAAATTTGTGAAAAAAAAGGAAGCTAGTTACTCTCTCTAGAAGCATAAAAACGTCCTAAAAATTCTTCTTTAAATTCGAAGAAATTGCCATCAATAATGCATTGCCTCATCTTGGCAACTAAATTAACAATGAAATATTCATTATGAATTGTCAATAATGTGGAAGATAGCATTTCTTTACCTTTAATTAAATGATTTAAATATGCTTTGGTGTAGTTCTTGCAGGTGTAACAACCACAACTTTCATCAATTGGTGAGAAGTCTCTTTTGAATGCACTCACAGAAATATTGAATCTTCCATCAAGTCCATAGACGGCATTGTTTCGAGCAACTCTGGAGGCTGCTACACAATCGAAAGTGTCTGCTCCATTTTCCACTCCAACAAAAAGATCATCTGGCTCTCCTATGCCAAGTAAATGTCTTGGCTTATTTACAGGCAGTTCTTCATTTACCCAATTAACAATTGTGCCTAATTTATTTTTATCAAGTGCGCCACCAATACCAAAGCCATCAAAATCTAAGGACGCTAAATCTTTTGCTGCTTTTTTTCTTAAATCTTCATATTGGGCACCTTGCACAACTCCAAAAAGTGCTTGATAGGGACGATGAGATCTTTCAATAGTTAACTTCTCATGTTCTGAAATACATCTTTTAGCCCAAGCAAAAGTTCTGTCCAAAGATTTTTCTTGATAATTTCGAGTATTTAAAAGTGTTGTGCATTCATCGAAAGCAAAAATAATGTCAGCACCAATTTTGTGTTGCACTTGCATTGAAACTTCCGGAGTGAATCGATGCATGGATCCATCGAGGTGAGATTTGAATGTGACTCCATCATCATCAACATGAGCTAGACGATCTTTGTCAGTTGCCATCACATCATCTGCTTGCACAGTTGAGGAATCCATAGCAATTACTTTTTTGTAACCAACTCCAAGGGATAAAACTTGGAAGCCACCACTGTCTGTAAAAGTGGGGCCAGGCCAATTCATAAATGAGCCCAAGCCACCTGCTTCATCAACAACATCGGAACCAGGTTGTAAATAAAGGTGATAAGCATTTGATAAAACAGCTTGAGCATCTAAGTCTTTAATACTTTCAGGCAAGACTGATTTAACAGTGGCTTTGGTGCCAACTGGAATAAAAGCAGGAGTTTTAATCTCACCGTGTGGTGTAGTTATAACACCAACGCGACCCAAGGGTTGTTTATTTGTGGGATGAGAATCAAGTTGAGCATCTATCTTGAAACCAAAATTCTTATTCATTAATACGTATTCAATCGTATAAGTGAAACGTTAAAAAATTAAGGTCTATGAATTATGCAAAAAGGATGACCTTCAGGGTCTAAATAAACCCTAAATTCAGTTGAGTAGTCATTTGTTTTAGGTGATCCTGGTTGAAATTCTGTTTTGACTGCCCCGATTTTAAGCAGCTCTATTTCTGTTTCATCAAGATCCTTAACAGCAAAATCTAGATGAAGTTGTTGTGGGATTGGACCTTCTGGCCAAGTAGGAGCTTTGTAATTTGATACTTTTTGAAAAGCTAATTTAGGTATTCCTTGATTATCTTTTAACTCAACCCAAACAATATTTGAATCAGTGTTTTCTGTTGTTACATCAACTTTAAGTCCTGTGATACTTGAATAAAAATTAGCTAAATTAATCGGATCAGCGCAATCAATTGCTGAGTAAAAGTGATCGACAGGCTTCATAAATTAAAATATATCATTTAATCAGCCTGTCTCTCAATTCAATAATTTGCTTTTAAATCTCTAATTCCGCTTGATGGTTTGTGCAAAATTAACATCAATTCCTGCTGCAACCGTCAAAGCAATAGATATTTCGCAAAGGGCACCTTTATCAATCTTTACTTTGCGACCTTTTGCTGAGCAATCATCAGGGTTTTCAACTGTAACGACTTGGCTCATTCCTTTTGGAGCTTTAGGTATTGTCACAGTTTTAGCTGAAGTTGTATTTGGAATTGCAACATCAACTGCCTTTACAAATTTGTTAACTTTTTTATCCAACGCAGCAGTCAGCTCTAAACCATCAAGTTGTTCTGTGACTGAGGCAAGAATTGCTTTTGAAGTTAAGGCAACTGGAACATAATCACACTGTTGACCATTTTGAGAACCAACAACCCAGTCACTACAAACTCTTAAACCAGGGTTCTTTGCAGCTTTTTTACTTGCTGCTATTTTTGCTAATTCATTTCCTGCCATATTGGCAGCCCATTGATCAAGCAAAGCAGCTCGTTCTGCTGGAGAATAATCAAAAGTTTGATTACCAATTCCGTAGCGAAGAGTTGCATATTGTGGATCTGCTTCAAGTTGAGCTCTAATCTCTGCAATTTTGTTTGCCGCCACTGTGTTATCAATTGCTCTGGCAGCTAAAGGAATAGTTACACAAGTTCCTCCGCCACCTGAACCATTAAAAGTACTGGTGTAGGACCAAGTTTTACAAACTTCTTGTCCTGGATTGGCATTTGCTTCAGCAAGTGCTTGGGCTTCTGCATTTGCTCTTTGATCACTGATGCTTTGTTGTTCTTGGCGATATTGAGTAATTGCTTGAGAAATATCTAAAGTTCCACCAGAGTTAACATAATTTTGGAAAACATCTCCACCGATTAGATTTGCTTGGTGATAGGTGTCAGTATGGCAAACTGTTTTATAACTGCCATCGGCATTTGATTCCCCATACTTAATGGGAAAATCTGCTGGGCAGGAAACATCGCCATCAAAACTCACATTTGCTTGAGTTGCGGGTACGACGATAAATGTTAAAAACATAGATAAAACCAAAATCAGACTTCTTTTCATATTTTCCCCTTGTTGTTATTAGTTATAACACTAACCTCGGGGTATGACATAAAAATGTCTGAAAAGTTCTAAATCTCTAGAGGAAGTCCATCTGGAAGATCAGTTATTACTTCCTTTGCGACTCTAAAAGCTAAATTTGAGGAATATCCCTTTCGAGCTAATACGCCCACAATTTTTCGCAATTGGGTTTTGGCGTCATCTTTCTGCAAAGATCTGATTTTCTTGCAAGCAAGAGCAAATGCAGCTTGGAATTCTTGATCATCACTAATTTGTGAAATGGCTTCTAATGCCACATCATCAGAGACACCTTTGGCACGCAATTGTTGACGAAGCGCGTTTTTTCCTAATCCTTTTCGTTCATGTTGGCTAGAAACATAATTTGAGGCCAGTGCTTGATCATTGATTAAGCCCACTTCTTCAAATCTATCTAAGGCAACATTTGCCACCTCATCAGAAATATCTTTATCTTTTAAATCCTTGGCTAATTCTTTTCGAGTTCTAGGGGCATGAGAAAGTCTTCTTAACAAAACTTGTTTGGCAGCATCTGCTGCTTCAATTTCTTTAATTTTTTCATCCATTACCGGCAATTGAGTAATAGTTGCATCAATTAGATTTAATTTAAGTTCACTTTTTGTGCGGCGCCGTTTTGAGGCGGCGCCGTCTTGGTCTAGCTGTACTACTTCTCCCATTTAATTATTCGGCTGCTGCAATTGGCACAACATCAGCTTCTGGCTTCTCAGCAGTTGTGCTAAGAGCAAAAACTTCTTTGATGCGGCGCTCAATTTCGTTAGCTAAATCTGGGTTATCTCTTAAGAAGGTGCGAGCATTTTCTTTACCTTGACCTAATTGATCACCTTCGTAGGTAAACCATGAGCCGCTCTTCTTCACGATGTCATGCTCAACACCCATATCGATAAGGCTTCCCTCACGAGAAATTCCTTCACCGAAAATGATGTCAAATTCTGCTTGTTTAAACGGTGGAGCCATTTTGTTTTTCACAACTTTGACTCGGGTTCTATTTCCAACAGCGTCTGTGCCATCTTTTAGTGTTTCAATACGACGCACATCTAAACGAACTGATGAATAGAACTTCAATGCTTTTCCACCAGTTGTTGTTTCTGGAGAACCAAACATCACACCAATTTTTTCTCTTAATTGGTTGATAAAAATTGCAGTGGTGTTTGAGTTAGCTAATGCACCAGTCATTTTTCTTAGAGCCTGGCTCATTAAACGAGCTTGTAGACCCATGTGACTGTCGCCCATTTCGCCTTCAATTTCAGCTCTTGGCACAAGTGCTGCCACAGAATCGATAACAACAATGGAAAGTGCACCAGAGCGAACTAACATGTCAGCAATTTCTAAAGCTTGTTCACCAGTATCTGGTTGGCTTACTAGCAATGCGTCAATATCAACGCCAAGTTTTTGGGCATAATCTGGATCGAGTGCATGTTCTGCATCTATGAATGCTGCAATGCCGCCAGCTCTTTGAGCACTAGCAATTGCGTGCAATGCAACTGTGGTTTTTCCACTTGATTCTGGTCCGTAAATTTCTACGACGCGACCTCTTGGTAATCCACCAATACCTAAAGCGATATCCAGTGCGATTGAACCAGTTGGAATTACTTCTGCTGGTGGGCGATCTTCTTGACCCATACGCATAACTGATCCGCGTCCGAATTGACGATCGATTTGGGACAGGGCTGCTTCTAACGCCTTGTCGCGGTCATTTGCCGCTGTTGCCATTTGTGACCCTTTCTTTTGGTCCTAGCTGTCTTT
>Ga0208599_1000329_pt1 | contig 11805 bp, 12 predicted proteins | sample LakMenEpi17Aug12_FD_150706 | JGI IMG/M metagenome (GOLD analysis project Ga0208599, IMG submission 150706) | Freshwater microbial communities from Lake Mendota, WI - 17AUG2012 deep hole epilimnion (SPAdes) | ecosystem: Environmental > Aquatic > Freshwater > Lake > Epilimnion/Euphotic zone ... | reverse complement strand
CACGGCGAGATCGCAAATTACTTCTTCACAAACGAGAGATTGCTCAGATCTCAGGTGTGATTAAACAAGGTGGCTTAACCCTAATTCCCCTCTCACTTTACTTTAAAGATGGCAAAGCAAAGGTTGAGATTGCAGTTGCAAAGGGTAAGAAAGCACATGACAAGCGAAATACATTGATGGAGCGCCAATCTAATCGTGAAATTGAGCGCGAAGTTTCTAATCGGCGATCAGGTAAATCAAATTAATTAAATGACATTGCGAATTGAAACGGAGCGTTTAGTTTTACGCCCAATGCTCATGAGTGATGTGCAAGATTTATATGAGTATCAATCTAATCCTCATATTGTCCGATATATACCTTGGCCTGCTAGAACGATGGAGCAGGTTAAAGAGGCAGCACAAAAGACAATAGATACTGCAAAGAGTAATTTGCAGGAGATTAATGATCATATTGTTTTGGTTTGGGAGTTAAAGACTTCTGGCAAAGTTATTGGGCAATCAAACATGGGATTGATTTCAAAAGAACATAAAACCTCAAATATAGGTTGGGTTACTCATCAAGATTTTCAGAGCAAGGGATATGCATTTGAAGCTACAAAGTCACTACTTGCATACGCATTTACTAACTTTGATTTACACCGAGTAATTGCAGATATTGATACTCGGGTACAGATTTCTGCAAATCTTGCTGAAAAACTTGGAATGAGGCGCGAAGGCACATTTATTGAAGGTGAGTTTTTTAAAGGCGAATGGTGCGATATGTGGCTCTACTCAATCTTAAAGAGAGAATTCTCCGCATAATTCATAGGTGATTTCTTACTTGTCATCACTGTTCCGTACAATAAGCACACAACTAAATATTGAATAGTAATTCGCTTTAATCTTGGGGGTGAACGGTCTCGACTTTAGTCGTTACTTCAAGGCAAGCGGGCCGAGGAAGCCGTGATGATCTCGTTAACCACAAAAACATGGCAAACTATAAGCGCAAGTAAAACTGCCGCTGATTATCAACTAGCTGCCTAAGCTAGCTCTGTTATCCGTTACCCGAAGTTTGTTCTCGCCTTCGGATCTAACGTCGCCAGAGGACTTACCCCTAACCGTGTTACGGAGGTTAATGGGGACATAAATCTGTAACTGAGTCCGCAAACTACTTGTGCATGTGAGAGTTTGGACTGAGAAAGCGTTAATTGCACTACGCCCGTAGAAACTTTGAACTAGTGCTAGAGGACCCGGGTTCGATTCCCGGCACCTCCACCATTTATATCTCTGTTATATCTTTGGAATCACCCTAATGATTCGATAGATCGCCATAGATGCAGTTACTACCCCAAAACTCCCAATAATTCTCGCCCCAATTGAGTTCACATTTATCATAAGAAATACCCCGATAAATATCGCAATTACAGCAATCAAAAATGCCAAAATCTTTATCACTGCAAGTGGCAAGAGTCGTTGCGGTAAAAAGGTAAGCGCTAATGAGATAGGCCCACCCAAGGCAGTTAGCGAAATAATCACACTTGCTAGCAGAGCTAGAGATTCCAAAAGTTTACTTACCCAGAACCTTCAGTATTTCCAGCATCAGCAGCTGTGACATCATTAATCTGATACTTCTTTATAGCTTTCTTTACCTTACGTTTGCTGATCAATCCCTCTTTTTCTAATTGAGAAAGGGCGGCAATAGTTATTGACTCAGCATCGACCTTAAAGTGGCGACGAAGTGCGCCTCTAGTATCTGATAAACCAAAGCCATCAGTTCCCAGTGAGTAAAAGGGCTGTTTAACCCAAGGTGAGATTTGATCCTGAACTGATCTCATAAAATCACTTACCGCAATTACTGGTCCCTTTTCCCGCTTTAATTTCTTGGTAATAAAGGCAGAAGTTTTCTTATCTGGATTTAATAAATTGTGTCGATCAACTGCAAGGCCATCTCGGCGCAGCTCATTCCAAGAGGTAACGGAGTAGATAGTTGCTGCCACCTTAAAATCATCATTTAAAAGTTTTTGTGCCTTTAGTGCCCAATTAACACTGACGCCAGAGGCCAAGATCGCAACCTTTTTATTACGCCATCTAATTGGTTTCTTCAGTAGATAAATTCCCTTTAATAAGCCATCAACATCTAATTTTTCAGGCTCAGCTGGCTGTTGGTATGGCTCATTATAAATAGTTAGGTAGAAGTAAAGATTCTCACTATTTTCACCATACATTCTTCTTAAACCATCTTTAACAATATGGCCAAGCTCATAACCAAATGCTGGGTCATAGGAAACTACCGCAGGATTTGTCGATGCTAGTAACAGAGAGTGACCATCCTGGTGTTGCAAACCTTCACCATTTAATGTTGTTCTGCCAGCGGTTGCGCCAAGTACAAATCCGCGTGCAAGTTGATCACTTGCTGCCCAGAATGAGTCGCCAGTTCTTTGGAAACCAAACATTGAGTAGAAGATATAAATTGGAATCATTGGTTCATCATGGGTTGAGTAAGAGGAGCCAACTGCAGTAAATGAGGCAACAGAGCCAGCCTCATTAATTCCCTCATGCAAGATCACACCCTCTTTTGACTCTTTATAAGAGAGCATTAACTCCCTATCAACTGAGGTGTAACTCTGACCATGTGGTGAGTAGATCTTTAAGGTTGGAAATAGTGAATCCATACCAAAAGTTCTTGCCTCATCGGGAATGATTGGCACAAATCTCTTACCAATATTTGGATCTTTGATTAAATCTTTAAGCAATCTAACAAATGCCATGGTGGTGGCAATCTCTTGTGTGCCAGAGCCACGCTTTACCGATTCATAACTTTCATCTTTTGGCTGTGGCAGAGCTTTTGAAACACTTCTTCTTGCTGGCAAGAAGCCACCTAACTCTTTGCGACGAGCCATCATGTATTGATACTCGGCAGATTCAATTCCAGGGTGGCAATAAGGAGGCAACTTCGCATCTAACTCTTCATCCTTTAATGGGATAAACAATCGATCTCTAAATACCTTTAGATCATCCAAAGTCATCTTCTTCATTTGGTGGGTTGAGTTTCTAGCCTCAAAGTGAGAGCCCAAGGTCCAACCCTTAATAGTTTTAGCCAAAATTACAGTTGGCCGGCCATTATGTTCACTGGCTGCTTTATATGCAGCATATAGTTTTTGATAATCATGACCACCACGTTTTAAGTTCCAAATATCATCATCACTCCAAGATGAGACCATCGCAGCAGTTCTTGGATCTCTACCAAAGAAGTTATCTCTTACAAATGCGCCATTTTCAGATTTAAAGGTTTGGAAATCTCCATCTGGAGTTTTATTCATTAAATCAACTAACGCGCCCTCACGATCTGCTGCCAGTAGTGGATCCCACTCACGTCCCCAAACCACTTTAATTACATTCCAACCAGCACCACCAAAGATTGACTCCAGCTCTTGAATGATCTTGCCATTACCGCGAACTGGGCCATCTAATCTTTGTAAATTGCAGTTAACTACAAATGTTAAGTTATCTAAACCCTCTCTGGCAGCAAGTGAGATAGCACTTAAGGTCTCCGGCTCATCAATCTCACCATCTCCTAAAAATGCCCAGACATTTTGATCACTTGTGTCCTTAAAACCACGGGCATCTAAATAACGATTAAATCTTGCTTGATAGATTGCATTAATTGGACCAATACCCATCGAAACTGTTGGGAATTGCCAAAAATCTGGCATAAGTCTTGGATGTGGATATGAGGATAAGCCGCCACCTTCATGTGATAACTCTTGGCGGAAACCATCTAATTGTTTTTGAGTCAGACGTCCTTCCATAAAAGCTCTGGCATACATACCAGGGGAGGCGTGTCCTTGGAAAAATATTTGATCTCCACCACCTGCGTGATCTTTGCCGCGGAAGAAGTGATTAAAACCAACCTCATATAAAGAAGCACTTGATGCATAAGTTGAAATATGTCCACCAACGCCAACACCAGGACGCTGGGCTCGGTGCACCATCACCGCTGCATTCCATCTTATATAGGCACGAATTCTTCGCTCTAAATACTCATCCCCTGGAAAGGTTGGCTCTAGTGCTGGTGGAATTGTGTTTATGTAATCGGTGGTGCGAAGTCCTGAAACTCCAACATTTTTTTCATTTGCTCTTTGTAGTAATGAGAGCATTAAGTAACGAGCTCTTACCGGACCTGCATTTTTTAAAACTGCATCAAAGGATTGACGCCATTCAGCGCTCTCAGTTGGATCGGTATCAACTAATTGGTCCACCAGGTGGTCTGGGGCCTTAAAGTTTTCACTCACGGGCTTATTCTCTATCCTCAAGGGGGGTTTGGTCATATTTATACCGCCAGTCAGGCGTGATCTGGCTTAAATATAGATGAATTGGCAATTACAAGTTGCACCTTACGCCAAAGTTGGGTGGACTACTCCTAATGAATTCAGCCCAGGCACCTGCTGCCACCGTTGAACGGCTTGGCATAAAACCAGATCAACTAATTCTTGAGGTTGGTTTTGACATGTCAGATTGTGATCAAACATTACGTGATGCCATAAATACAAAAACTGGTAATCAACTTTTAGATGCCACCTCACAAGAGGTAGTAGATGCCGTAATTCTTTGGTGGCGAGATGGTGATGGTGATTTAGTTGATGAGTTAGTAGATGCCCTTACATACCTAACTGAGGATGGACCGATCTGGCTATTTACACCAAAGGTTGGCAGAGCAGGTTATGTTGAACCAAGTGATATTCAAGATGCAGCTCCAACTGCAGGCATGTCTCAAACCACATCATTTCCAGCTGGTACTGATTGGACAGCAACTAGATTAATTGCCAGACATGCTGGTAGTAATAAAAAGAAGAGTAAGTAAACTTAAACTAAATAATAAGGAGAAGATAATGACGCTTTCAATTGGATCTGCTGCCCCAGATTTTGAGTTAATAAACCAACATGGTGAGAAGATCTCACTTTCATCCTTTAAAGGTAAGAAGAATGTGGTCTTGGTCTTTTATCCATTCTCCTTTTCTGGTACCTGCACCGGTGAGTTGTGTGCACTACGCGATGACTTATCAGCTTTTCAAAATGACAATGTTGAATTAATGGCAATCTCATGTGATCCAATGTATGCAAACAAGGTATTTGCTGAGCAAGAAGGTTATAAATTCCAAGTTCTCTCTGACTTTTGGCCACATGGCGCAGCAGCGAAGGCTTATGGAACATTTGAGGAGAACAGAGGTTGCGCCAAGCGCGGCACATTTATTATAGGAAAAGATGGCAATTTAAAGTGGCAGATTGTTAATGGGTTAGGTGAAGCAAGAAGCATCCCTGATTACAAAGCAGCGCTATCAGCCTTATAAAAGACTGTTGATTGGGAGTAATACTGATCTACTAGTAATATTCCCACTCTCACCGGGTGGTTAGCTCAGTGGTAGAGCGCCTCGTTTACACCGAGGATGTCGGGGGTTCGAAACCCTCACCGCCCACACATCACGTTTAGCGACTTACTTTAATAATTAATTCAGGATGTAAGTCAGCAAATTAATAAAAAGTATTAACGTCCGTATCTGACCTAAATAAAAAGTAGAGTCGCCCTATAAGCTTGAATTGAGATCTGGAATCTCTTCAAAACTATTAAAAATTATTTTTCCCATTTCTTTAGCTTTGCCCATCTCTAGATCAGCGCCACGAGATTCACCAGGGATGCGCAGAACTGCATCACATTTTTCTAGGAGTCTATGGGCGACTGGATATTGAAATTCAGAGAATTGTTCAGATGAATGAGAGTCTCCGCCAGCCTGCCGAATTACAGGCCATGCAAGCCATTCACCTACAACAGCTATGTGACCTTTCTTGAAGATTGGAAGCGCATAATCTTCCATTGCCTTTAGATTCTTTGTGATTGCATCTTCTTCGCCATTCGTCCCGGACATGTACGGACCTGAAATTAGAATCATTAGCGGCTTATTCATAAATGCATTCTAATGTAAAGAGAAGAGTCGCCCATATCTGACCTAAATCCGTTCAATATCTAGTAAATGTCAGACCAATTGACTAATATGGGTGCTAAGTCAAGAAAAAGTAAATATATGAAATGGTTGAATGAGGAAAATTAGACGAAACCCTCACCGCCCACATTTAAATCAAGCCAAGGAGCAAAATGAAGCCCGCCAAGATCGCAGATTATGGAATCACCGAAGAGTTTGGTTATTTGCCATCTTATGAACCTGCCCAATCACTCTCTACTGGCAATGAGGAGTGGGATCAATTTGGTAAGGATCTTCCTAAGTTATTAATGAGCACAAACTTTAGAGCAAAAGTTAAGGCACTTCCTAAGTTTAATATTGATAAATTAAAAGGTGAAGCAGAGATTCAAAGAGCGATGCTGGTTTTAAGTTATATCGGACAGTCATATCAGTGGAGTGAGAACACCCCGGCAACTGTTATGCCAGCAAATTTAGCGGTACCTTGGTATGAGGTTGGTAAGTTAGTAGGTCGGCCACCAATTCTTTCCTACCAAAGTTATGCATCAGATAATTGGCGCCGCTTTGATAAGAATGGCCCAATTGAGTGTGGCAATATTGGCTTGGCCCAATGTTTCTTGGGCGGGCAAGATGAAGAGTGGTTTATTTTAATTCACATCGATATTGAGAAAAAAGCTGGCAAATCACTGAAAGCAATTGAAGATGCACAAGCTGCTGTTGCGGCAAATGATGCAGATCAATTAGAGGCAGCCCTTACTAAATTACGCAACGCACTAGCTTCGATGTATCAGGTGCTCGGCAGAATGCCAGAGAGGTGTGATCCATATATTTACTTCCATCGAGTTCGTCCATACATCTTTGGTTGGCGTAATAACCCATCCCTTCCAGATGGTGTGGTTTATGAAGGCGTGGATGAGTACAAAGGAGTCGGGCAAAAGTTTAGGGGAGAGACTGGAGCGCAGAGCGCGATAATTCCAGCGATGGATGGGGTACTAGGAATTGAACATGAAAGAGATGAACTTCGCGAGTACTTAATGGAGATGAGAACTTATATGCCACCAAAGCATGTGGCTTTTATTGAAGCGGTAGAGGCCGGTCCATCTGTTCGTAACTTTGTTACAACTACTAAGCGCACATCTTTAACCTCAGTATTTAATGAGTGTGTTGAACTTGTAGCTAGTTTTAGAGCAATGCATTTGGAGTATGCCGGCACATATATTCACGCCCAAGCACAGGCAACACCTGGAAATCCATCTGCGGTAGGAACTGGTGGCACGCCATTTATGACCTACTTGCGCAAGCACAGGGATGAGACCAAAAAACAAACTGTTTAACAACTAATCCCTAGGAACATCTCTAACCATATGGTGAAAGTACTTGCCTGAGGTATCTCCCAACATCTTTTCACCAGCAAAGGTAAACCCTAGAGATTTGTAAGAGTTGATTGCTACTAAGTTATCGGCCCAGACTCCAAGACCCTGGCGTTGCCAACCTTTTTCTGATGAATGATTATCGATGTAATTAAATAAGGAGCGCATAACACCAATCCCTCGATAACCAGGATCACTCCAACAACCACCAATCCAACAGGTTGCCCCATGATCACCCTTTAAGACTTCGATATATAACATTCCAACATCAACCCCACCACTGGATGCGATTAAGTAATCCTCTTTCTCATAAAGTTTTAACCAATCCTCTTTTGGTTGGCTGATCACTTCAGTTAATTTGGCACCAAAGGCTTCAGGATTTGCAGTAAGTGCTCGAATTCGAATCTGCTTTAACCGCTCCCACTCATTTGGGGTAAGTAGCGATACCTCTATCTGCTGGCTCACAGGTATAGCGTAAATTACCAAAACGCCTTGCTCACTTAGATTTGGTTTAAATCATCAAAATACTTTAGATTTACCTGCGTTAAGGGGAGTACCTCACAACAGCATCTTCGTCAGTACGGATAGCAATATCCCGGAGCTGCGGCCAATTTCTGGTTGAGGAAGACCTTGGCAATACCTCCCATTAACGAATAGGTGAAAATAATGAATGTCTCACTAACCACTTGGCTTGTAGTAATTGGTGCAATATTACTTTTAATCTTTGTTGATCTAGTAACTGTTAGTCGCAAACCTCATGAGGTTAAATTTAAAGAGGCAGCTGGCTGGTCAATCTTTTATATCGCACTAGCGATTGGTTTCGGTGTTTGGGTCTGGCAGAGCGCGGGCTCTGTGTATGGCACTGAGTACTTTGCGGCATATTTAGTAGAGAAATCTCTCTCGGTAGATAATTTATTTGTATTTATTATCATTTTAGCCCAATTTAAGGTGCCATCGATTTATCACCAAAAAGTATTGATGATTGGTGTGCTTCTTGCCTTGGTTCTTCGAGCAATATTTATTGCTGTAGGAGCTGCTGCCCTAGCTGCCTTTAGCTTCACCTTTGTAATTTTTGGCGCCATATTGATTTGGACCGGATTTGGATTATTTAAACACTGGGATGAGGATCCAACCCCTGAAGATAGTATTTTGGTAAAAGCGATCTCCAAGCGAATGACTATCACTAAGGAGTTTGATGGCTCAAAGAGCTTTACCAAGGTAGATGGTAAGAAGGTTGCCACCCCAATGTTTTTGGTTTTAATTGCAATTGCTTCAACCGATCTGTTATTTGCTCTGGATTCAATTCCAGCAACCTTTGGTGTGACAAGTGAGCCATTTTTAGTATTTGCAGCCAACGCCTTCGCACTCCTTGGCCTTCGCGCTCTTTACTTTTTGCTTAAAGGTTTGTTAGACAAACTTATTTATCTATCCCTTGGACTTTCAATCATCTTGATGTTTATTGGTGTGAAGTTGATCTTTACCTACTTGCATGAGACTTGGAGTGAGGTTCCAAAGATTCCAACCCTATTTAGCCTTGCAGTAATCGGCGTGATTTTAACTGTCTCAACTGTTGCAAGCCTTATTAAGTCAAAGAAGGATCCAACCGCCCACGCCCACGCAGGTCGTGTTACTGCGCCTAAAAAGTCAGAGCACTCTCACTAATTACTTGCAGTAGAGGTAGTTATCTACACTCTGATTTTTTTAGTAGGTAAATGATTGACAGCCAATTTCACTTGGCTACTATTGACCTATGTGTTTATCCTGCATGTTAGCTGCTCAAGATGCCTTTGGATCAAAGAATTTTAAAGTTGCCCCACCAACAAATTTACAAATATTAGAAGGACTTAATCAGAGCATCGAATCATTGTATAAAATGATTATTCGTATGCTGACAAAAATCTCCATCTGGTAAGTATTAAAGGCAGCGCCATTACCTTTTTTAAGCACAAATTAACTCAGGTAAATGATCTCTCTAAGCTGCCAAGGCGGGTAAAAAGCAAAACCCTTCAGTTCTACTCAGCAAATCGAAATATTGGTAATTACTTGCCGGTGTTAGCAATTCATCAAATGTTAGATCAAGAGTTAGATACCTGGAATATTCATAAATCCCCAGTTGATTGGGAGTTTGTTCATAAAAACTACGATCAGGTGATTGTTGGTGGCGCAGGGTTACTGCACTCAGTCTTTGAAAAGTTTTGGGTTGATTTAGATAAGAACTGTAAGTTACCAATCATTATCTGGGGAATTGGGGTGTGCCTGCCTGATAATGATTCAGTAAAAGGTGTGCCAAAAACTGTTGTGCAATCAGTATTTAACCGAGCAAGCTTTGCAAATGTAAGGGATGAGCTAACTCGGGATTTTTACGATCTAAAATCTGATATCTCCATAACCGCCTGCCCAACCTTGGTCTATGTGGCCAATAAATTTATGGTGGCGCCAAAGAGTGGTGCTGGAAAGAGGATCTTGCATAGCTCACATATAGATTTAGAGCCAACTGGTGCAGCTGGTGAGATAGAGAGAGTAATCAAAGAGTGCGGTTTTGATTACAAATTTACGGATAATATTGAGAGCGCAAAAAATCCATTGAAGAAGAACTTAAAGATGTATCAAGATTGTGATTATGTAGTTACCACCCGATTACATGGCGCCATCATCGCCTACGCCTTTAATCGACCATATATTGCAATCTCATTTGATCCAAAGATTGCAGCCTTTAATAAGTTATATGGTGGCGGGGTCTGTATTACTGAGCTATCGCAATTACCAATGGCATTAAGAAGTGATCAATTTAAGGTATCAAGGGATTACAAAGCCGAGCTGGCAAAGATAAAGCAGTTTGGCGCACAGATTAAGGCTGCAATCACCAGGTAGAAAGGGTGGACAAAGATCAGTAAACTCATCCTTTGTAATACAACTAAAAAGTAAGTTAGATCCAAATTGAGCAAGGGGGTGGCCTATGCAAGCCTCCGTTGCGCAACAATCATTAATTTTAGAGATGCAATCACTTGATAATGAGATTATGCAGGCCAATACCAAATTAAAATCACTGCCTGAGATTGAACAACTACTTCATATTGATAAGCGAATTACCACCGCAACTGATGAGCTAGCTGTTGTAAAGAGTGAGGCAGATCAAATCGCATTAGAGCTTCGCCGTGGTGAGGTTGATGTTGAAACGGTTACCGATCGAATTAAAAAAGATGAGGCAAGGCTTGCCTCCGGTAATGCCACCCCAAAGGAGTTAGAGCAGCTCCAACATGAGGTCGGCACCTTAAAAAAGCGTCAAGAGAGCTTGGAGGAGATAGAGCTTGAGATCATGATCCGAAGTGATGCAATTACATCTCGCAGTAACACCCTGACTACAGATCTAGCATCTCTTCAAACCTTAAAGGATGAGATCGCTGGGCGATTAAAAACTGCAACAGATGAGATAAATAAAGTAATCGCAGATAAAAACACTGCTCGTAATCTTGTCGCTAACCAAATTGAAAAACCATTACTTGAGCTGTATGAAAAAATCAGAGGAAATGGTGGCGGGGTAGGAGCAGCTGCTTTAGTTGGAAATAAATGTAATGGTTGCAATTTGGCGATAAACGCGGTTGAGATGGATCGAATCAAATCCCTAGCCAAAGATGAATTACTTAGGTGTGAAGAGTGCCGGCGGATACTGGTGCGGATTTAAATGGCCCGTCACTTTGTAATTACCGCCGATGGTGGCAGCAGGGGAAATCCAGGACCAGCCGCCTTTGGCGCAGTTGTTTATGAAAATGACAAGATTGTTAAAGAGGTTGGCGCATCAATTGGTGTTGCATCAAATAATGTGGCCGAATACCAAGGATTAATTGCAGGTTTAAAAGCTGCAAATGAGATTGATCCAGCTGCAACTATCTTGGTGAAGATGGATTCAAAGTTAGTTGTTGAGCAGATGAGTGGGCGGTGGAAGGTAAAGCATCCAAATATGAAAGAGTTAGCAAAACAAGCCTTTGCCACCCATGATCCAAAACTTGTCTCATATCAGTGGATTCCCCGCGAAGAGAACTCACATGCTGATTCGATACTTAATGATGTATTAGATAGCGGGATGTAAGCATTTCCTAGATAAAAATATCTTCGGTATCATTAGCACTGAAGAGTCGTCTGGATCATCGCGTTATGAAAATACCGAGGAAAGTCCGGACTCCAAAGAGTAAGGTGATGGCTAACGGCCATCCAGGGAAACCTGCGGGATTAGTGCCACAGAAAATAAACCGCCATTAGCAATAATGGTAAGGATGAAACGGTGGTGTAAGAGACCACCAGCATTTACGGCAACGTATATGGCTAGGTAAACCCCACCTGGAGCAAGACCAGATTGTTGGCATTTGAGAGCTACTCGCTCGAGCCAACGGGTAGGTTGCTTGAATCTGTAAGCAATTACAGATCTAGATGGATGATGATCAGTTCGTAAGAACTACAGGATCCGGCTTATAGGGCGACTCTTCTTT
>Ga0208599_1000322_pt1 | contig 11898 bp, 9 predicted proteins | sample LakMenEpi17Aug12_FD_150706 | JGI IMG/M metagenome (GOLD analysis project Ga0208599, IMG submission 150706) | Freshwater microbial communities from Lake Mendota, WI - 17AUG2012 deep hole epilimnion (SPAdes) | ecosystem: Environmental > Aquatic > Freshwater > Lake > Epilimnion/Euphotic zone ... | reverse complement strand
AGGTTTAGCTACTGATTTCTTTTTAGGAGGTGAAATATCATTCTTATCATCTAAAATAGGAGAAATTACAACTTTCTTTTTAGGTTTAGCTACTGATTTTTTCTTAGGAGGTGAAATATCATTCTTATCATCTAAAATAGGAGAAATTACAACTTTCTTTTTATGTTTAGCTACTGATTTTTTCTTAGGAGGTGAAATATCATTCTTATCATCTAAAATAGGAGAAATTACAACTTTCTTTTTAGGAGCACCACCTTTTTTAATATCATCATCTTCATTAGAACTATCACTCATATTTTCAATCATTCTAAAATGTTTTTTAATGTCTTTAGGATAAATACGTTCAATTTTTTCAGGAAAACTAAAATTACAAACAGCACGCGTGAATGCACGATATACAGAAGAACTTTCTCCAAATAATCCTTGTCCTTTTTTCTTATTTAAATCTTGCTTAATTTCATAATTTCTAGCTTTAACATAATTATTAAATTGTGAATCAGTCATATATAATTCTCTTTTAATAGGTGGTTCAATTCTTGGAAATAATTCACTACCACTAATACTATAATAACTTACAGTGCCTAAAATTCTTCGCATAAATAAATCTTCATTTTTAACACTTGGATTATCAGGATCTGAAACATCTAAAAAGAAGTCATTGAATTCTGTCTTAATATTTGGTAAAGCATTATAATTATAAATATTAAATTTTATATTCATTTTAATACCATTCATTTCATTTAATGCCTTAATAATATTTTCAATCATCATATCAGAAGACATACCCCAATCTGATTTATTAATTTCATCATTTGAATTTCTTATAAAACCGTGAGGTAATAATGAAATTAATATTTTTTTATCTTCATTATCAATTGTAAATTCATCAATATAATTATTTAAATTTTTAATATTCATATGATTAATAAATTCTTGTATTGATAATAATTTAGAAGTTTTTGTATATGTTATTTGATATACACTCATATAACCTCTAATTAAATTAATTAATGTTGCTATTTCATAAGGATTATTGATCATTGGTGTTCCAGATAATAAAATTATTTTAGCATCTTTTGCAGCCATTAAATAAGAATAAACAGTTCTTGCTAAAATACTACCATTAACAACTCTACTAATAAAATTATGAACCTCATCAATAATTATGAACCCATTATCAAAAGGTGATTTACCCAAACTTTTAATTAATTTTGATGATAATCCATTATAACTTATAAAAGTATATCTATTTTTAATAATATGAGATGTTGTAGTTGAAATAGCTAATTTATCATCATTATCAGGTTTAGTTTTCATAATTATTGCATTAGGTATATCATTATTATATAAAGGTATCCAAACAATACCTTCTTTTTTAATAAAAGTTGAAGAAATAGCATATTTATTTTCTAAAATTTCTAATGCTTTTTTATTAGTTTTAGAAATTTTAATTTGTGTCCAATCTTTTTTAAGATTAAGTCCAATTGAACTTATTTTTAAAATTTCATTTTCATAATTAACAGCTAATGACGCAGGGCTTAAAACAAATATCTTTTTTTTCTCAATATAACCTTCAGCTGCTGCTATAGATGCACCTGATTTACCCGAACCTAATTCATGATATAATAACGCACCTCTATAAGGACTATTAAATTGAATATAATCTCTTATAAATCTTTGTTGAGGATATAAATTTACAGTATCTTCATTCATTTCGCAAACATTTTCATCACATTTACACTTAGGTTTTTTTAAAATAGATGAATAATAATCAGGTTTAAAAGATTTAAAAAGTTTTTCATTATAACCTATTCTATTTGGTAATATCCAATCATTTGGCATTACCTCATTTATCATTGATAATTCTATTATTATATAAATATAAATATATATATAATATTGAATTAAAATGTTAAAAATTATTATTGATAGTCGTGAAACAAATTTATTTAATAATATTATTGAACGCGATTTAGATAAATATACTAATAAAATAACAATAGTAAAACAACAACTAGAAATTGGTGATATTCATATTGAAATGGATGATTTAATTTATGTATATGAGAGAAAAACTATAAATGATTTATTAAGTTCTGTTAAAGATAGTCGATATAAAGAACAAAAATCAAGATTATTATCAAATTATAAGAATGTTAATTATATTATTGAAGGTTCTGATATAATTGCAAGTAATAATCTTCATAATCAAAATTTATTAACAAGTATTTATTTTAATTCAACTTATAGAGATAATATTAAAATTTTCTTTACAAAAAATGTTAATGATACAATAACATTTTTATTAATGTTATCAACAAAAATAATTGATAAACCCCATAATTTCATTTTGAATGAAACACAAAAAACAGAACCTAATTATATTGATATATGTAAAATTAAATCAAAAAAGAGTGATAATATAGATAAAGAAACTTGTTATTTATTACAATTATCACAAATTCCTAATATCTCTAAACAAATAGCTAAAAATATTAAAGATATTTATCCAACAATGAAAATATTAATTAATACATTAGCTATATCTGAAAATCCAAATGAATTATTAATGAAAATTCCAAATATTGGCAAACAAAAAGCAATTAAAATTATAGAATATTTATTATAATTCAGTCCAACTTTTAATTGAACTAAATGTATCTCCATACCATTGTTTATCTTTTTCAATTTTAGGATAATAAACATTAGAATAAAATGACAAATAACCAATAGTTGCTGAAAATGAACCATGCGATAAAATAATATTTTTGCATGTACTTCCAAATTGAATTGTTTCAATTTCATTATAATCTATTAAATTTGCATCCGGATATTCTTCATTTATTTTTTTAATAATATCATGTGTAAGTGTATCAGATGCAATATAAATATTATCAAAATTATTAAACTCTTTAATATATTTAATAGCCCTTAAATAATAATCTAGTCCTGGATTAAAATGTGCAACATCGCCTAATCTGATATGTATAAATATATCATTATTATTATTATATCTTTCTTTAAATTTGTTTTTTTCAATAATGTTAGATTTAACAATATCATAATGTAAATAATCTCGCATCATAATACTATTTTCAGGTGTTTGAAAAAAATTATTATTAGGATTTAAATTATAAGTAATATTACAAGCATTATAAATATCAAAATAATTTAATTCATTTAATTCATTTGTATTAGAATATATTTCAGTTCCTATAAATAAATCAATCCCAAGTTGAGAAGAAATTAAATCATAATTAGCATAATTAACATTTAAATTATGTTTTTTAGCAATAAAACTAACTGCTAAATTTCTTATTATTTGATTACATAATCGTCCTTTATTATATGTTGTAGTTGTCATAATTCTTATATTTTAAAAAATGATATTATTCTTATATTTATTTAAATTAAATACTGATTTCTTATAATAATAAATCTCCAATTAGATATCTGGTGGCAAAACAAGAGCATGTAAAATTCTTGATAAAGTTATTAATGATTTTTTAATATTAATATAATTGAAACTATTATTTTACCATTTTTTTGGAGGTGGTTCATTTGAATTTTATATGCAAAATAAATATGGAGTAAAATTAATAGTTAATGATAAATTTACTCCATTATATAACTTCTAGTATCAAGTTAAAATAGATAAAAATAAATTATGTGAAGAATTGCAAAAAAATAACAGAAGTATCAAAAGAAGATTTTATGAATTATAGAAGTACAATTATGGATCTAAATAATAATATATTACAACAGGCAATTCAATATTTTATTATAAATAGATGTTCATTTAATGGTTTAACTTTATCCGGTGGTTTTTCACAAGAAGCAAGTAAAAAAAGATATACACCATCATCAATTATTATTTGAATTGATAACACAAAAAATAAATTGGATATTAACATATAATAATTGATACAAACTAGACATATTCAATGAATAAAACAAAAATCATCCGAAATAATAATAATTATTTCTAAATTAAAATGGTACTCCTCTGCCTCCCCATTTTAATTTATAATATTTTAAACTATATTTATTTAAAGGTTTTTTATAATAAGCAAAATAAGCAATTAATGCTGTTGTTATTAGAATACCTCCAACAATCATTTGTTTTTTGATTATTATTATGAAATAAGTTTTATATATATATATCGGATCTTTAAAAGAATAGGTGGATATTGTGGGATTCGAACCCACGCTGTGCAGAGCACAATATCATCTTAAGTGATACGCCTTAAACCACTCGGCCAAACATCCGATATATATGAAAAAAATAATACAACTGAAATAATTTAAATACTTTTTATTTAACTATCACATAATTATTAAAGATAAGTTATCCTTATATAACTTTTTATATATAAGTTTTAGAAATAATATAAGGTGTATTTGGATTTATAACTTCATTTGATTTAATAAGAAGACTTTTATATACTACAAAAAAATCTTTAATAATAATATGATTTGAAATTGAATTAATTGTTTTTTCGAGTAATTTATCAGGTAATTGTTTTTTAGTGTTATTGCATCTTTCTAAACTTATTAATAATTTTTCCATAAAATTATTATTTTTATTTTGAAAATATTGTGTAATATTATCTATAAATAATTTTATTGTTTTTATAAATGAAAATATCACATCAAAATTATTTTTAGATTTTATTATATTATTTTTTGAATTCTTATTTATAAAACTTAATACAAATACAAAACCTAAATTTTCCAAATAATAATCTTTTCCATATAATTCATATTTAAAATAACCTCCTTTTTCTATTCTATGACATATAAAATCTTGTCCTAGAATTCCTTCTAAACTAATAAATTCATCATTTTTATATGAAAAATAACTATAATAAAACATTATAGAAAAAATACATTGAGTAAAAATATTAATAAATAATTTATCATTAATATTTATCAAATGCATCATAATAAATTCATATAAATTACCGTGATAATATAAATTCTCATAAAATGTTATATCATAATTATTTTGAGATGATAATTGTGATGAAGATTTATCATTTAAAAGTTTCTTATATATTGAAATATTACTACAATTAACTTCATTATAATATAGTTGATAATGTGGAGAATAATTTTGAATTACACAGTTAGATAATTCTTTTATTGTATTTATCAATAATAAATTTTTTTGTAAATATGTTAAAGTTATTATTACTGGTATTTTACTTATATTTGCCTTAAATACAGTCCATAATCTTAAATTTTCATTAATAATTGTTAAATTATTAATATTATCTGTTTTACATTTATTCATTTTATTTTTATTAAAAATTTTTAAGAATGCATTAAAAATCTTTATTCTTTCATTTATATAATCATTATTTCCATTCTTCTTTTCATTTTCTTTCTTTGTTTTTCCTTTATTCTTAAGATCTTTATTATAATAACAACAATCAAATTTTTGAGGATTTGGTCTAATTTCATATCCTTCTTTCTCACATTTATTATCAATCGGACGTCTTTTTACTGGACAAGTATTACGTAAACCTTTAATTCTTGCTATTTGAGGTTTTAATATATCATCTGGTGTTAAATATATTGATGATGACTTAGGACTTGTTGATATTTTCTTATATAAATAATAATCAATAGCAACTTTTTGCAGTACAGTTAATAATTTATTAACAATAACTTCTTTTTTAGGCATAATATCATTATAAATTATTTCATCACACGTTTTTTTAACATTTCCTCCTTTTAATGGTATTGAAATATAATTATGAATAATAACTTTTTTCTTTAAATATTTATGATTTAATGGTATATCATCATGTGATTTATAACGAATACATCTGCCTTCAATTTGCTGTTTTGCAGATATATTCCATACTGGATCAATTTGATGAAAATGTTGAATATGTTTAAAACTGATACCTTCTTTTATTGATGGAGAACCTAAAATAACTTTAATAATTTTTCCATCAATATTTGATTTTGAATTTAAAATAGTTTTAATATATTGTTTATCATAATCAGATAAAGTTGCATCCCATAAAATATACGTTTTATACGGTTGATAAATTTTTGATTTATTTCGATCAGTATAATTAATCCATCCATTATTATTCAAATATTTTTGAATAATATGAAGACAGTAAGTTATAAAATTTGAATAAATTAAATGTTTCCCATCTTTTTTATCTGATAAATATTTAAATAATACATTTAATTTAGGTGCATATTTCTTTAAATCACTTAAAACTAAATCAACTTTATCATATCCATAAACAGATATAGCAAGTTGTCGCTGTTTTAATAAAAAAGTTTCACTATCTTGTGAATTAGTATCTTCTTGATATTTAAACATTTTTATATCTTGTTCTGATGATAGTGGTATTTTTTCAGGTGAATATTCAACTACTGGAAAATCTTTCTTATCATTTATAGAATAATAACTAACTTTACCATTAATATAAGGAATTATATCTTTAATAGATTTGAGTTTTTTATTATCAATTTGTTTAGGATTTAATAATTTAACTAATTCAATAAATTGTAAATAATTATCAAAAACAGGTGTTGCAGTTAAAAAAAACATTTTACAAGATTTATCTGCAAATCGTGAAATATATCGCATAATTAATGCTCTAATTAATTTAGGATTTGTAGGTAATTTATTTTTAATATTAATATCATTAATAGTTTTTTCTTTAATGCCATTAGATATTAAATTATGAAATTCATCAATTATTAAGATTTTATTTTTAGTTAATACTTCTAATGTTTTTTTAATATTACTTGATTTTTTAAATAAATTAATTATATATTCATATGAATATATTAAATAATTTTTATCAATTTTCTCATTAAAAAATATAAGTAATTTCTTTTTTTCTAAAGATGTTATTTTTGGATCATTATATTTCTTTAATTCATTTATAAATTTTGAACATATTATAGGTATTAATTCATCAATATAATTTGTTTTTAGTCGTGCAGGTAATATAATTATAGCCTTCATTTTAGGATTTATTTTCATTATTTTTTCAGCAATAATAATTGATGTTCTTGTTTTACCCGTGCCAATACCATGATAAATTAGTAATCTATCAATTATATCATCAACTTTATAATATTTTTCAACATATCTTTCTAAAAATAATTGTTGTTTTAAAGAAACTTTATTTTTATCTAATAATTCTCTAAAATCTTTATAAATGAATGTTCTACTCATTAAATCAAATTCTATATAATAATTAGAATTTTAATAATAATTAATGGCAATTATATTAGGTGTCAAACAAAGTGCAAGAACTTATCAAATATTACAAGAAAAAAATAATTTTTCATATATTAATAGTAGTAATTCATCAAATTTATTATTTTTAAATGTTGATGAAAATACTAATAATAATGCTGTTATAAGATTTAAAAATAATTATGAAATTGGATATATTCATAATAATATTTCTATTTTTAATACAAGTAATTTAATTACTATCAATAATAATAATATAAATTTATATAAAAATACATATTTATATTGTAATTTAGATGTTAATAATTATTTATATACTTTAAATAATACAACTTATTTTAATAATAATATTCTATTAAATTTGAATAATAATATTGATAATTCATTAAAAATAAATTTTGATAATCATCAAAACCCTATTTTTGAAGTTTCTAAAAATCTTACTAATATTAGAACTCCTGATTTAAATATTTATTCATCAAATATTCGATTATCATCTAATTCTATATTATATACAAATTTTATTGATAGTCCAAATGACAAACCAGTTATTATTAGAAATATGTCGTTTGCTGAAAGTTTGAGAATATTTACAGCTAATATTGTTCAAAATATTTCACTTGATAATAATATATTATTTACTGATCTATTTAGTAAAAATACAGAAATTATAAATCCATATGGTATTTTGACTGATGAAGAATGGACACGATATATGGTTAATAACAAGATTAATATAAATGATACATTATTTATAAAACCTAATATAAATGTAACTAAATTTATAGGTGCTAATAATAATGTTGGAGGTTCAAATATACTTGAATTTAATGTCATACCTAGTAATTCACCAAATAGTAATTTAATATTTTCTATAAATAATAAAGGTTTTATATCAATTGGTAGTAATTATAATTTAAATATACCTTTAAAAATAAATATAACACCTACAAATTCTAATATAATTCAATATACTAATATTAATGATAGTAATAAATGTTATGCTATTAATTCAAATGGTTTTATGAATATTGGTTCAATTAATTATTCACCAAATCAAGTAAATATTAACAAAAATAATAATTATGATAGAAATAATACTGATTTAATTTCTTTAAATATTAATACTATTAATAATACAAGTAATAACAATAATATTAATATTATATTTAATAATAATAATAATTATACAGATTTTATATTTAATACAACTATTGACAATATTAATACTAATGTTAATATTGATATAACTAATTATTTTATCATTAATAATATTATACCAATTGTATCAGCTGAATTATATAATGATAATCGTTTTTATAATACAATATTAGATGACAATAATGGTGGTAATCTTAATGTTAATATAAATTATTCAATTAACTATCCAACAAATGGAATTATTATTGAATGGATATCAGGTAATAATAATATTTTAACATTTATAATATATCCATCTCAATTAGGAACCCCTCCTTCTAGTGTTAATATAGATATTTCTCCTTTATTTAATAAAATTGTTATTAATAAAATTGTATCAAATAATACAGCAACATTTATATTTTATATATATATTGGTACATATATATATTCATATACAGGTAAATATTATCCAAAATTATGTAATTATTTAACAGCAAAAACAAATGATGTAACTTTTTTAAATATTTCACAAAAAGGTAATATTGGAATTGGAACAAGTTATTCAGATTTATATAAATTATATATAGATGATAATGCTTTAATTAATAATATTAATTGTAAAACTATTGATAATTATTTAACAAAAAATATATCAATGTGTAATTGTATTTTAAATGATATTAATACTATTAATAATGTTAAATTGATTAAATCAGATTATATAATTTCTTCAAATAATTTTTTATCAAATTTAGATAATAATGATTGTATTATTAATAGTAATTTAACTATATTATCAAATGGTGGTAAATTTATTGTTAATACAAAATCAATATTTGGAACAAATATAAATCCTTATGAAAATTATTTAGTAACTATTAATTGCTGTAATATTATGGATGATGGATTAGCAATTAAAAATGATATTATTGATAATAATCCAAATTTATTAATATATAGTTCGTGTGAAAAATCATATCCATATATAAAATTACAATCTCCTATAAAATCATATAATATTGGACTTACAAGTAATAATAATTTTCAAATTAAATATAATAATGATAATGTTTCTATAATAGAAAATAATAGTATTAATAATAGTATATCTTTATTAAATAATTATTTTAATATTTTTAAAGATAGTAGTGGAAATATTAAATTTTATGCTGGTATAAATCCTAATTATCTAAATTGGTATGAGTATATATCTCAAATTGGTACAAATATTGCATATAAATCATCATTTAATATTTATGGTGATTTTAATGTTTATTCAAGTACTTCATTACCTATTATTAGTTGTAAAAAAAGTATAATTAATGATTTTATTAATATTTCTATTGGTATTGAAAATACTGAAATAAATTTTTCAACTAATAATTTATTAATTGATTATAATACAACATTTAATTCAAATATATCAGTTTTAAATAATATTTATTTAAAAGGAACAATTTTATCAATTTCTGATTGTAATTTAAAAACTAATATTGCTAAAATAGAAAATCCATTAGCTAAAATTGAAACTATTTCAGGTTATACATATAAAAGAAAAGATACAGGAAATTTGGAAACAGGATTAATTGCACAAGAAGTTATAAGAATATTACCAGAAGTAATCAATTATAATACAGATAATAATTATACAATTTCATATGGAAATATGGCTGGAATATTAGTAGAATGTATTAAAGAATTAAATGAAAAAATAAAATTATTAAATAATAGAATCGACAAATTAGAAATAAAATAATAAATAATATTACATTATACATGCAAAATTTAAATTTAAAAATAATTATTACATGTATATCAATTATAGTTATTAATGATATTATTACTATATATATATCAACTATTTATTATACTAGATTTATGATTTTTATAATTATTTATTTATTATTTGATATATTTAGGATTTATAAAGATTTTTTAGATGTATCAAAAGAATTATCAATTATTAATATTAATTCAAATGTACATAAATTAATATGTGAAGAAATTAAATATAATAATATAATGATTATTGCAATAATGAATAAAATGATAATATTAGAAAATAAACTTAATTATATTGAATTAAAACTTAAAAAAAACCAAAAATAAATATCTTTGGTTTATATATAAATCTTATTTATCAAACAAATGCAATCAATTCTCCATCTATTTTAAGATCTAATTCGCGTTTAAACTCACAATTATACAACTTTTCATAAAAACATTCAGTATGATAAGAATTTTTACCAATTTTAAATCCTTTATATGAAATCTCATTACATTTCTTACATATAAATGATTTATGAGTAAATTTAAAAGGAGTATTGATAATTGTCCATCCAAATTGTCTATTCATCATTTTAACAACGCGTCCAACAATATAAGGTTCTTCAATTTTCAATCCTCCAATTGTTGTTAATTCTGTTTTACATTCATATATATCCAATGTAATTCTTGCAATTTCTTTTTTTCTATCTTGATTATCTAAGATATCCATATAAGTACCAGTTGTAGATGAATAACGAATACCATTAATATCCATTATAAAACCATTACATAACATATCAAGATTATTGAAAGGTGGTTCAATATCAATACACTCACTTTCAGTATTTTTATATGGATATGAAATATCAAATATAAGTTCATTTCCATTTGCTAAAATTAGAACAATTTGTTTATGTTCAATAATAGAATATATACCTGTATATGTGAAATCATTGTTTTTTATTTTCAAAATATCACCATATGTTGCCAATTTGTCCATAAAACTATCGGCGACTTCTTTTGATTTAAAGAAAATATCCATATCTTTTGGTTTTAATGCGCGTTTAGATAAAGATTTTGCAAATTTAATATTATCAAAATTGATTTTATCATATCCATTTGCATAATATAATTCAGAATAATATTTGCAAATCATTGTATCGCGTATATATCCACCATAAATAATGCCATTAAAATCATATACAACATTTTCAATATTTGCATAAGAAACAATAGCCATTGTCATAAGTTTAATATAATAATAATAATATCAATTTTTTTATCTTGAAAGATTATAATGATACATAAATATTTTGCAAATATTTATCTTGCTTATAATTTCATTGTTGGTAGTATTTATTTATTATGGATTATGTTATTATATTATAATAAATGTGAATGTTCAAAACATATATTAGAAAAAATAATACACGTTTATTGGTATGTTATATTTTTTTTAGATATTTTATTGTTCTTTGGTATTTTTTCAATTAAAGATTTATATTTAATTATTATAGGTAATTTATTAGGTTTAGGTAATATATATTTAACTTATAGATATATAAAATTTTTGAATGAAACAAAATGTGAATGTTCAAATACATTATTAAAAAATCTTATTATTATTATTTATATCTTTACTGCATCTATTATTGCTGCCTTTTTTATTGGATTACCTGTTTTATATTTAAGCAATAAATAGTAATGTCAGTTCTTATCCTTAAATATAAATATGTTTTAATATTACG
>Ga0208599_1000321_pt1 | contig 11900 bp, 10 predicted proteins | sample LakMenEpi17Aug12_FD_150706 | JGI IMG/M metagenome (GOLD analysis project Ga0208599, IMG submission 150706) | Freshwater microbial communities from Lake Mendota, WI - 17AUG2012 deep hole epilimnion (SPAdes) | ecosystem: Environmental > Aquatic > Freshwater > Lake > Epilimnion/Euphotic zone ... | reverse complement strand
AATATCATTTAGTCCAATTAATGCATAATCATTTTCATTTGGACTTATTTTAAATTTACCACCATTACGAATTTGAAATAAAGAAGTAGGATTTGTAATGCCTATACCAACAAATTTTGATGCATTAACACATAAAATATCAGGTGTATCATCGATACTTGTTGAAATATTTGATGTTGCCCAAGATAAATAGTTATTATTATTTTCTTGATGACAATAATAATTATAAAATCCATTTTTATATATAGTATTTTTACCTATAAATGATGATATTTTTTCACCTGTATTTAAATCAGAACACGCATTCCAAATTCCAATTGTATTATTTAATGATTGAATATTTAAAGATGCATTTAAATTTGTTGAAGTTCCAATATTAATATTTTTAGATGCATATATAATACCATTAACATTAATATAATTTGAAACATTAATATTAGAGGTAAAAATATTTGAAACATTTAAATTAGAACATATAAAAATATTATTAGATGCATAAATATTTGATTTAAATATATTTAATACATTATCATCACTTTGATTTATAGTTCCAGTAACATTTAAATTACCATTTATAAACAATTTTTTATCTAATGCAGAACTTGTACCAATACCAATATTACCATATGAATTAATTGTTAAAGAATTTTCAGGAGCATTAGAATTAATATAAAATTGTTTAATCCATTCTCTAGAAACATCATTATTACTTCCAAAATCACCTAAAACAAAATTAAAATCAGAGTCATATCCTAATTTAAAATTACGATTACTTGTATTATTATTTTTAGATATTATTAATGTTCCATCACTACTTGAATAAGGTGTTCCAATATGTAAATTTCCTAATGGAGAAGTTATACCAATACCTATATTTGAATTAGCATAAATATTAGAAGATGAATAAATATTACCATTCACATTTAAAATATATGGTGATGTATTATTAATAGTTCCAATACTAATATTAGATAAACTATATATATTATTTCCTGAATGAATCCAATTTTTCTTATTTTCAACACCATAAAATCTAAGTTGTTGAATACGTAGTAAAGATGAACCAATAGTTGATGTTATAATTAATTTATAATATAAATATTCTTTAATATTATTTGGAATATTTATACTTGCTTTAAATAATTTTATATTATCATTAAAACGTGTTTCAAGTATATAATCTGCCGAATTAAGTGTAATATTATCTAATAAAATATCCCAAGATGAAATTTTTCCATCTAAATTATATCGTTCCTGGCTTTTTGTTAAAATATCATTATTTGTTGCAATTAAATATATATTTTTAGGATAATTATTTGTGGTAATATTAGTGTTATTAAAATATGTAATAATATCAATTTTTGTTGCAATAAATTTTTCTGAATAATATAATAATATTGAATGTCCATATAATGATATTGATGCAAATTCATTTGGAAATATACTTATACCAGTAAATAAATTTATATCTGTTTCAGGATAATTAAAAGGAGAAATATTACTATAATTACTACCAGCACTAAAATTATTACCCCAAGGTAATGTTGTACTATCATTATTAAATAAATTTGATGTAGGTGCAATTTCAGCAGATACTGAAAGAGGAATTGTATTTAATAATATTGTAGATGATTGAATAATATATAATCCATTACCATAATCAGAATTTAAAACAAGATTTGAATCAGAATTATTAAATTTTGATGATTGTGGTGGATATATTTTTTCTGATGTTAATTGAGATCTTACTCTATCAATAATTTTATCATAATTAGAAATATTTTTATTATAATTATTAGATGATATATATATATTATCTAATAAATTATTATTTTCATAAATATTACTAGATGATATTAAATTAGTTGTTATTAATGTACCACCTACAGTTATAATATTATTTACATTTTGTGATGGTTGAGCATTAAATCCAAAATTACTTGAATTAAAGTTAAAAGGTATATTTTGAATATTTGAATAATAAATACTTAATTGTTTATCTACTGCTAATCTTGTAATAATATTAGCAACATATTCTACTGGTATAGCATTATAAGCATTTTCAATTGTGGTTTTAAGTCGCGATGTTTCTTCAATAGTTGTATAATTATTTTTAACAGAATTCATTATAATATTAGAATAAGTAGTATTAATATAATCTTTAGTATGATAATCAGAAGCTGCTGTTGTTACAGTTAAATAGTTTGGCATTTCACTTTTATTAATATTTGCCCATGGAATATTAGTTATTAGATCACCTTTACCTTGAAAAAAATTTGCTGAAATTTTACCATAAACATTTAAAAATGTTTTATTAATAGAAGCAGTTGGATCATAAGTACCTAATTGAATTAAATTTTGATTATTAGCATTATTTAATCTAACAGTTGTTTCACCTTCAATGTTTGTTTGTCTAATCCAAATATTAGCTAAATTAAATTCAGAAATAGTTAAATATGTTGTTTCAGCAGTTGATTTACTTAAATAAATATTTTGAATATCTACTCCATTAATAAAATAATTAGTTGAATTAATAATACCTTTTACATTTAATTTATAGTAAGTTTTAGTAAATTCATTAACATCTAAATAAACAACAGATGTTCCAATACCTACATTTGTATCAAAATTAGTATTATAAATAACATTATCAATAATATTACAAGTCCAATTATTTAAATTTTTCAAATTAGGTGAATTTAAAGTTATATAATTATAATCTAAATTACTAATATTATGTCCATCAACAGTATTAATAGAAGAAGCATTTAAAGAACCTTCAATATTAACTTTATATGTATCAGTTATAGAAGTATTTATACCTATATTACCTGAATCCGAAATAATTAAAGAATTAGCAGGTGCATTATAGTTAATAAAAAATTGAGAAGTCCAATTTTGATTACCTTGCTCAGTAATATCTAAATTACCCATTACAAAATTAAAATAATCATCATATCCTAATTTAAAATTATGACTTGTTATTGATGTACTTTTAATATTTCTTGATAATACAATATTACCATTATTATTTTCAATATTGGGAGATCCAATATGAAGATAACCAATTGGTTCAGTATTACCAATACCAATTTTTGAAATATTTGAATTAGGATCAGTATATAATATTTTAGAAGTATTATTAAATAACCAGCAATTTGAATCTAATCTTAAATATATATTATCTAATTCAATATTATTTTTAAAAATAGATAATGTATTAATTGAACCATTTATATTAACTTTATAATCTTGTTCATTTGTTGTTCCAATCCCAATATTACCATTATTTAATATCCTTAATCTTTCAAGATTATTTGTTTTAAATATTAAATTATTATTACCTGTAACATTAAATGACATATTATTATTATTACTCGTATAAAATGTATCATTTACATTTAATCCTCCATTAATAATTATTCCATTTAAATTTGTATATCCATTATTAACATGCAAACAAAAATTACTAGTTGTCCATTGATGATTTTGAGTAAAACTAACAAATGGTTCATTTGATGTTGAACCATCAATAATAATTTTAGGAGTAAATTGAATTTGAGACATTATATATTATTAATAGTAAATAATTAATATTAAAAAAATATTATATAATAGAATATATAATTAAATGAGTACATCAATGAATTTATTTGAAAATTTAGTTGATGTCAATTTATTTAATAAACATCTTATTAAATATGGTGGGACAACAAGAATAAAATCTAATGTATCAAAAATAACTATTCGTCATTTTATATTTAAATTAATAAAATCATTCAGAAAAGATTTTATGAAGAAAACAAAAAGAGGCGGTATGGCTGATTTATATAATGACAGTGATATTTCATATAGTACTAATATCCGTGATTTAACTTTTTCATCATATACACATCCACCATATACATTTTCAGAGCGTGATATTTATTAATAAACTTCATTAATATAACTATTTTCATATGGTTTATATTTAGTATCATCTAAATAAAATACTTCTTTTTCTTGATAACCATATCTTTCTAATATAGTTATCATATTTCTTGAATATTCAATAAATTTTTTAATTGAATTATTAATTTCATTAAATGAATCAAATCCATAATAATATTTCATTTTTAATGGTAAAATTACATAAATTGAATATAATTCTTTTATTATTGTAGTTCTTAATAATAAAAATGTACTAAAATATTTTTTAATATCATATCTATCTGCTAATATAAACATATAAATTTTATAAAATTTATCAATATAAAAAACTATATTTGAGTATTTAGAAGAATCATATCTTTTTATAAATCTAATATTTATTATTATATTAAATAATTCTTTATCTTTTTGTACATATTTAATTTCATTTGGAAATTTCTTTAAAAAATAATTTTCATCAATTAAATATTGTCTTTCTTTAATATCATTATTAATAGAATTAATTATATTTTTATCATTTAATTTATTTTCATTATTATAATTATCAATTTTATTAAAATAAATATAACTAATAATAATAATAATAATTATAGCTATTAATATACTTAAATTTTGATTTGATATAAAGAAAAATATAATAGCTAATATCAAAATTGCACTATAATAATTATAATACCACATTTATATTGAAACTCCGTCTATAAAATATATAACAAAAGATAATATTATAAATATAATACCTACATAAAATATTCTATCTTTTTTAAAAATAATATTTAAAATATTATTATATAATTTCTTATATTCATTATTATAATAAGTATCATTTGTTAAAAATATGATATCATTAATTATATCAATAATTGTTTGAATTGTATTTTTATATATATCACCAACATTTAATTTTGTAATATCAATAATATCCATATTTAATATATTTGAACATATTAAATAACATTCATTAAATCAACTGATGACATTACACTTCTTCGACAACAATATCTGATTAAACCTAAATTATCTAAAATTTCTTTTGTATGAATATCATTAAAAAATTTTAAATCATTATCTCCTTTATTATCAATTGTTGCTAATTTTTCTTTTTCTTGTTGATAATAATCAAATTTATCAGCAATAACTTTTGAACAAGTAAAACAACGAATTGGAATAATCATTTATATTATTGTGTATTACTATAATTATATCATTTTTTTTTATATAATTATATTATAATGGATAATTTACAATTATTTAGATATATAGCTAATTTAGAGCAAAGACTTAAGATTGTTGAAAATAAAAATTTTAGTTCTGTTGAAAATACTGTAATGCCAACTGATTTAAATGAAGTTTTAAGTCGCTTAGCGGCGGTAGAAGCTCGCCCAGTAGTTGATTTAAATGAAGTTTCAAGTCGCTTAGCGGCGGTAGAAGCTCGCCCAGTAGTTGATTTAAATGAAGTTTCAAGTCGCTTAGCGGCGGTAGAAGCTCGTCAAGTAGTTGATTTAAATGAAGTTTCAAGTCGCTTAGCGGCGGTAGAAGCTCGTCCAGTAGTTGATTTAAATGAAGTTTCAAGTCGCTTAGCGGCGGTAGAAGCTCGTCCAGAAGTTGATTTAAATGAAGTTTCAAGTCGATTAGCGGCGGTAGAAGCTCGTCCAGAAGTTGATTTAAATGAAGTTTCAAGTCGCTTAGCGGCGGTAGAAGCTCGTCCAGAATTAAGTCAAAGATTATCAGCATTAGAATTAGCTGTTACAAGTCAAAATCCTTAAATATTGTTATGATTTAAGAATTTATTATTTTTATATTAACATATAATGGATATAGATATATATGTTATTAAATCGGAACACTTAAAAAAACGAAATGAATTATTAGTAATAACATTAGATTTAATAAGCAAAATAATGCAAAAATATAATTATAAAGTTAAGATAATAAATATAACAACTCCAACAATAGAAGATATTGAAAATAATTTAAATGAATATGATAAAAAAATAAATTTAAATAGTGATGATATAACAGATCCTGATTTTAAAGCATCTCAAGTAAAATTTAATTTAGCACAATTATCAAATTTACATAAACATTTACATGCATATGAAATAATAAAAAAAAGTAAAACAAAACATAATTATATTATAGAAGATGATATAATATTATTAGATGAACATAAAAATAATTTTGATAATTTTATAAAAACATTTCATACATTTGATTATGATATATTATTAACTTGTTTAGCAATAGATATTAATAATGAAAAAATAAATATACTTCCTATAAATACTTATTTCAAGATATTATTAACAAAAAATTCATATTTTATAAATCCAGAAACAGCTGATAAAATATCTGAATATATGAATGTAATAAGATTTCCAATGAAATTATCATTATCAAAATTTATATTTGATAATAAAGATAATTTAAAATTAGTTATGTTAAATAAACATACAATATTTGAAGGATCTAAAATTGGAATATTTCCAACAACAATTAATACAAATAATAATTTAATACAAAACAATAGCTATATTGAATTATCAACTATGTATAATAATAATGAAACAGATCTTAATAAAGTATATAAACATTATATGGATTTTGGAAGAGATAATGCTGATTTTTTACATATTTTAGGGTTATTATATTATAAAAATAAGAAATATAAAGAAGCAGTAGAATTTTTAAAATTAGCAGTTATAAATTTTAAGAAAAATGAAGGATATATTTGTCAATTTAATGAAATTATAAATAATTGTATAAATATGCATAAATTATATCAAGATGATATAAAAGAATGTTTTAATAAAAAAGGTTTATATTAATTTTTTTGACATTCTCATATGTAAAAATTGTGGATTAAATATAATAGTATCATAATTACATTTAAAATTAGTTAAAATTTTTTTTAAATTAATAAAAATATTACAATGATAATAATTATAAATAACAGATAAATATACATATTCAATATTTTTAAAATATCTTTCATTATTTAAACATAAATCATATATAGATTTGCCACCAATTACAAAAACTTTATTAATATTAATAGATCTTTCACAATATTCAAATGCTGAATCAATATTTGAAAAACTTATAATATTATCTATATTAATAAAATTATTATCACTTGTAATAATAATATTTAATCTATTTTTTAATGGTTTAATTGGCAGTGAATTCCATGTATTTTTACCCATAATAACAGCATTTTGTTTAAATTGATCTTTATTTCCAGTAATTTGTTTAAATAAATATAATTCATTTTTGATATCCCATGGAATACAATTATTATATCCAATTCCACCCTCAAAAGTGCAGGCTAAAATTATTGAATATAACATTTATATATCTTATATCAAAATAATCTTATATATTATAAATCAATCATATATTTAACAGCACTCAAATCTAAATTTTTAACTCGAACAAATTCATATTTATCATTTGGTAGAGGGCGTTTAATAGCAAATGGTATTTTACCTTCTTTTAATTCTTGTAAAGCTACTTTTCTTAAATCCATATTAGATTTAATAGTTTTATCCATTTTAACAAATGGACAATGACCTAGAGATAATTGAACAGTTCTTTCACTAATAACTGCATTAAATTCATATTTAGTCATAATTAATTTACTTATTTTATTACTATTTAAAGATGCAAAAACCTTTGTACATTCATCAAATGGTTGTTTGCAATCACTTGTAGACATAATAAAATTAATTAATTATATCTTCTTATATAATTAATCATTTTTTATTTTCTCTCCAGGTAAATCCACAATTATCACAAACATAAAAATATTTCATATTAGATGGATGATATTTAATTGGAATAATTTGTCTTTTATCATCGGGTATATCACAATTAGTACATTTAATATTATCATCTTTAATACGTCTTAATGTTGGATCGAAACGTAAATAATTATTTATATGTTGATTATATAATAATTCATCTTCTGTATAAATAGTTTCTGAAATTTTAATAGCTTTTGTGCTTTCTTCATCTTTTTCGAAAGAACAATGTTTGCAATAATAAACTAATTTTTTATTTTCATTTGTTTTCATATATTTCATATTTGAGCATACCTCGCAAAAATTCATTATTAATGTTTATATTTAATTAATATCATCATTTTTTTTATATTAAAATTTGACATAAGAAATTTTCAATATAAATTGGTTCTCTTCCTTTATTTGATATTGTTAAAATATAATCAATATTTGCAGCAATTATTATTAATTTAATTAATTTTTTATTATCATTTTTATATATTTTCATAAAATCATTAGTAATATCCATAATACTTAAATTATATTGTGATAATTTATATGATAATTGTCTAATATCATATATATCATATTTTGAATCAATAAATTTTTTTATTAATGGATAATTATATTCGCAAAATTCAGGTGTAATTAATTGAGGTTCATTAATTTTAACTTGAGATAAAAATATACAAAAAATAATATTTCTATTATTATAAATAATTTGTTCAGAATTTAAATAATTATTAAAAATAAATTTAATTTCATCAAATTTAAATAATCTTAATCTAATTAATGAAAAACGACTTATAATTGGTGACTCTATTTTTGATATTTTATGAGTTGTGCAAATAAAATAAACATTATTATAAAATTTTTCTAATATTATTCTGAATGCAAATGCATATTCTCCTAATTTATCAATATTTTTTAATATTATCAAATGTTTATTACTAGTTACAGGTTTATTTTTAATTATAAATAATATCATTTCAGTTAAAAATGAATAATCATTTGGAATATTTGGATTATTTAAATCAATTTCAAAAAAATATTGATTTTCAAAATAAGGCACATTTTTATTCCATATTAATTCTTTTTTATTTAAAATTTGAATATTAAATTTTATTTTTATTAATTCATCTATTAATAATTCAATTGGATAACCAATATATGAATATAATAATAAATTATATTCATAATTTGCATATTTTTGAAATATAATATTAAATTCTGGAATATCATTAATAATATTTCTAAAATTATTTTTAAATTTAATCCATAAGGACATTTTGTTTAAATAATAAATATAATTATAATAATGTATATTTATTATATAGAAAATGGAGTTGAATTATTATATGATTATTATAACTAATCTATGTATTGGTATAACTTATTTATTTAGTATTATACTAATTATTGATGAATTATATAATATTGGATTTTTTACTTTTAAATATACATATCAATATAATTATGGCTCATTCATATCAAAATTTAATAATGTTCAAACTATAGAATGTGAAACTAATCGTTTTAATGTATATAATAATATTAATTTTATATTTAAGGACATTTATAATAAATCATATTTTAATTATTTATTAATAATTGTTGCAACATTAATAACTGTTTTATGTTGTATAGCATATGCTGTATATTTCTATTTTAAATTTATTATTGAACAACCTCTAGAATGTTCTTTTGATGAAGATATAAATTTATCATTTCCAAAACAATTATTAAAATGTTTATGTGATGAATGTCATAAATTAATCCCAAATTGCACTAGTAATTATTTTATAGTTTTTATACTTTTAATAATTATTCCATTGTCATATATATTTAAAACAATTTTTAATATTAATTTTACACCTAATACAGATAATGCATTATTTGGATTCATATATATATGTGTATTTATATTATTAATTTTTTATTATTCATTTAATTTATTTAATAGAAAAACTGAATATAAATATAAAGATTTAATCGTTTATTCATTATTTACTTTAATATTTATATCATCTGGATATATTTATAAATATATTTATTCTAAATATAATAATATTAATCTTAATTCATCCAATAATATTTCAACGATTTATGATATTTATAAACAAACACCACCAATTAAACCAACTCCTATACAAAAACCCATTTATAAAGGTAAAGATTTAATATCAGATTTTAAATATAATAACGGTGATAAAGATCCTGATTATAAAATTAAGAAAACTATTGTAGATGATTATTATAAATCAATAAAAACTTATGATAATGATATGAAACATTATAATGATAGATATAATGCTTATACTAATTCATTATCATATTCAAAATTGGGAGATAAAACTAATTATTTTGATATTGCCATACATATTTTAGGATTAAATAATTATATGCATATTTATTTAATTATTCTTATCATTATTTCATTAGTTATTTATAATATTTATTATGATGATATATCATATGTTTGTTTCATTTATTTATTAACAATGTTAATTACATTAACAGTTATGAATTCAATATTATATTATAATACTTATGTTAATAAATATATTATTTATGAACCAATGGCTCATTATAAAAATGATATAACAAATGCAAATACTGCTTTAAATTTAGAATTAAATCCAAGTAGCGGTGTAGTATTTTATAATAAATTAATCAATAATGATAAATTATTAATAACAGAACCTAATTCTGATGTTAAAAATGGAAAAGAAATATTAGAAGATATTAAAAAATTAAAAGATATTAAATATTATACATTTGATAATACTTCAAATATTAATAATGTTATTGCTAAATATAATACTTTTGGATTAAATTTAGCAACATCTTTAACAGTAGATAATACTCAAATTAATAATGCTGTTTTTTTATATAAAAAAGTTGCTGGTGCTTCTGCTGCTATAACTCCGTTTGCTTCTGCAGATGATCCAATATTATATTTAATAGAAAATTGCATATCTTATATTAACAGTACATCTGGAAATATTAAAATTGAACCTATTAAAAAATTTACTTTTAAATATTCTAAAATAGACATAAAACTAGAAATAAATATGACAAATTATTATAGATATTTTTATTATAAAGCTCATCAATATAAATTAATTTTAGAAAAAATTACAGGAGAATTAAAAAATGCAAATCTTATTACTATAAATAATTTAAAAGATATTATAAATAGAATAATATCACTATTAGCACCTTATAAAGAAAACAATGTAACTAATAATACTTATATGATTAATAGTGATATTAATACTAATATTAATCAACTTACTATTAGTTTTGATGATGCATTTTTAACTAAATTAAAAAATAAGATTAATGAAATTAATGATAATATAATTAAACATATTGATATCGCAAAATTAAATCTATCAATAACTGCAAACCAAAAAATTCCTTTTATAACTGCTACATTAGATGACGGAGCACAATTTATTAATGAAATTGCTAGAACTCATTATGTATATAGTAATGCACTAAATAAATATAAAATTACAAATACAAATATAAAAGATATACAAATTTTAACAGAAACTACCAATTATTTTGAATTACCTATTAAAATAATTGATGATAATGATGAATATTATTTAAAATTAATAGCAAGTAAAATAATGGTATTTATTAAATATAATATTCAATTGCCTGATATACATACTAATTATAATATAAAATCAAAATTTAAAACAGGCAATCAAATAAACGCAGTGGCATATACTAGCAATCCAATAATTTCTTTTCATAGTAGTGATTTAACTATTTTTACTGCAAATTATTCAATACCTTTTATATTTTATAAAAATGCAAGTAATACTTCTAAAATAAATAAATTAAAAAAAATTATATTAGCAGTATTATTTAATAGTATTTGTAATATACAATACAAATTTACAATTCAAAGTTTTTTAAACAAAATAAAAAATCAAGAAACTATAACGGCTGCGGTAGCTGCATCAGGAACACCAGCAACATATGATCGAGAAGATAATTATTTTACTACAGATAAAGAATTAACAATTAATTATATTGATAAATTTACATCAGAATTTATAACAGATAATTATAAAATAAATACTAGTAATCTTTTAGTTGCTTCACCAAGCACTAGTGCTGATGTAGCAATTTCTATTACTTTTATTATATTAATATTTAATTCTTATT